>VFQT010000416.1_pt1 | contig 63629 bp, 39 predicted proteins | sample 3512381 | NCBI WGS metagenome assembly VFQT01 (sample SAMN10412376, study PRJNA504923) | tailings metagenome | isolation source: Relicate 2 Philex TSF3 active mining site | place: Philippines: Tuba, Benguet | collected 2017-08-29
CGTTACTCCCCTTCGAACGCTGAAGGGATCCTCCAACGCCCCAGAAAAATCCGACCACCCCACAGGTTCGCCCCAACCTCGCGGATTCAGATGGGGACCTGAGGGACCAGGTCCCTACCAAAAGATGGATGCTATCGCATCCAGTGCTGCAGAGCACTGCGGCACCCACCACTCCAAGACCCCAGACCCTCGTGGGGCACCCCTGACACCCCACCACATCCGGTCTTCTTCCGGCGCCAAAACTCATTCCCCTTTCCCGTCTTTCCTCCGCGTCTCCGCGCCTCCGTGTGAGTCCCCTTCCCCGCGTGACTCCACCCGCAGCAGGACTGGCTCGGAGGTGTGACGTCCCGCCTGGTTCTCCACCGCGTGGAAGGGACGCTCCAGCTCCTCCACCCACTTCACCGCCGCCAACGAGATCTCCCGCTCGTTCTCCTCAGGCAAGAACGTGATCCCGTTCAGGCCCAGATTTTCCACGATTACCCCATGCGGCAGGTTGTCGACCGAGAAGGTCACCACGCCCTCGAACCCGCGACGCTCGATCCAAAGTCGCGCAGAGGCGGTGCCACCCGGCGCGATTTCAAGGACACGAAGCCCCGCGGCGTTGGTCATGACCGGCCCCACCGGTTCCAGATGCACCCGGAGTTTCGGAGGATCCATGGCCAGCTTCGGACGCCCCAGCGAACCCGCCGTCTGCACCACAGGACGCCCCTCCACCTCGGCACTCGCCACCGCTGTTACGGCATCCCAGGCGGCCTCCGAGGGCGCCTCGGCATCAGAGGAGGCCCGGAGGGTTCCCTGCACGGAGTCGTGACCCGCCTCGATCACCAATGGACCCGCGATCGACCAGCCCTTGGGGAGATGTTGGAACTCGATCCGGACCGGGCCCTCAAACCCATCCATGCGCTGCACCGATACCCCAAAGCCCTGTCCGCTCCCCCGGGCCACCGTGGGGTTGGCTCCGGACACCGACACCTTGAAGTCTGGCGCCGCCTCCCGGATCTGGAGCGCATAGGAAGCCTCTGGTCCGCCCGGGCCCTGGGGATCGGTGACCCGCACCAGAAACGGACCATCGACCGGAGCAATGAACTCGACACGGGAATCGGTTCCGAGGTCCCGCAACGCCGCATCATCGTTCAGATACGGAATCGTGAAGACCGGAAGCCCGTTGGCGATCGGCGTCTCCCCGGGGGCCAGAGGACGCACCAGGTAGACGGGTTCGTCGACATAGTGCGCGGTGGGGGAGGTGTCGAAGAACCCCCGACGGCGTCCATTTGCGGCATACAGCACCGAGTCGGAGTCCGGACCCTGCGGTGCCCGGAACAGCTTCATCACCTCACCGCCACACCACAGCAGATCATTCAGCTCCATCTCCTCCCAGTTCTCGAAGCGGATGCCCGAGTCATCCGAGGTCTCCGGCCGGAAGGTGATCGCGGAATTGCGCAGAGCCTGGAGTCGGACCCGCTCCACCGGACGTCCATCCGGCCACAACAGCTCGATCCGCGTGTCGGCGGTCGAACCCCGACGAAACGCCACCGTCTCGAGGAGATATCGAACCCCCTTCCGGGCTTGGAACCGGTAGAGATCCACGTCCGGGGTGGGCCGATCCCCACTGGCATGGATCCGTCCGTTCACCGAACAGGGGACCGGAATGTCCTGGGCCTGTTTCGGATGATGGTTCGGCTCCACCTCAAGGGGTGCTGGGGTCTCCACCACCAGAACCTTCCAGTCGCGTCGGGACCGAAGGACCCCGGCGTTTTCGGGCAGTGCCAGTTCACCTGCCTCGCTCGGTTGGATCCGGACCTGGGAGGCTGGACCCAAATGCTCACCGATCCGCGTCACCTCCGTGGCCGTCCTCGCTGACACGGTGAGGGGGAACAGACCCGTGACGAACGGCAGTTCCCCGAGGCTGAGACGAAGGAAGTGGTTGGAGGAACCGCCATGGGTTCCCTCGCGAACCCGAACCCAGTACAGCCCATCCGCCGGAGCCTGGAATCGAATCAGCGGATCGAGGTCTCCACCGAGGTTGTCGGAACGGGCCAGGGTCCGACCGGAGGTATCGGTCAGGTTCATCTCCAGATCCCCCGCCGCACCGAGACGCTGGGCGGCGAGATCGAACACCAGCCGCTGCCCTTGGCGCAGTTCCACCTGGAGGGCGAGCTCCTGTCCCGGCTTCTCCAGCGTCGACCACACCGAGACCGGGGGTAGCACAGTCGCCGGTGTGTTTCGATCTCCCGCGGCCCGGGCCGGGATCTCCTGTTGCGGGAGATCATCCACCCAGATCTTCACCTTGGCCGATTCGGAGGCCCCATCGCTCAAGGCGATTTCCCAGGGGCCTGGAAGCTCGGAGGTGCCAGAGACCCAGGTCAGGGTTCCGGTGTCGCCCTCGATCCGGAAGGCCTCGGCGGACTTCAAGGCGCCATCCCGGTACCGCAGCAGCACCGTGGCGCGGTCGAGGTTTCGTCCCAACAGCTCCAGCGTATTGGTCGCGCCCTGCTGCACTCCCCGAGGGGAGGTCCGGTACAGTTCCGGTTTGGGCGGCGGGGAAACCTTGCCATCCGACGCCTGGTAGAACCCGAGCGTCCCATCCGCGCGTCCGACCACGAGCTGATCATTGCCGGCGAAGACCAGGGCCGACGGCCAGTCGGGCTGACGCTCGAGGGTCAGCTGCGGCTTCAACCCTTCCGCCTGGAAGAGCTTCACCGTCTGATCCTGTCCCGAGCTCGCCACCCTCCGGCCATCCGGACTGTAGACCACCTGGAGGATGCCCCCCTCATGGGCGAACACGGTGTCAATGAGTTCGACCGTTCCCTCGCGCACCGCCGCCCCCACCCGGTAGACCCGGATCCGGTTGTCGTTGCCGCCGGTCAGCAGAACCTTTCCATCCGGCGCGAATGCCACGGCGTTCAGTTCCCGCAACGCCTGACCCAGGGTCTCGAGCCGGGAACCGGTCGTTGGATCGTAGAGCTTGGCCGTGCGGTCGTAGCCCACGCTGGCCAGGACCCGTCCGTCGGGGCGGAAGGCCAAGCCCAGGATCGCGCCCTGGCTGCCGGTGATCCGATGCCGTTCCGCGCCGTCCGCCGCCGACCAAAGCCCGATCCCGTAATCGTAGCTGCCCACGGCGAGCACGGCGCCGTCCGGGGAGACCGCGACCGCATGGACAGCGTCGCGCTGTCCCGCATAGAGGCGATCCGAGGTGCCGTCGGCCACGCTCCAGCGCCTCACCTCGCCCCCCGTGGCGTCCCCTCCACCGGTGAAGATCCATCGTCCATCCGGGGAGAAGGCGACGGCATAGACCCCACCCTTGAACCCCTTCAGGGAACGGATCGGCTTCCGGGTCTCGATCGGGATCAGATCCACCTCATCCGTCCGCGCCACGGCAAGGAGTCGGGATCCGGCATGGAATGCGAGCGCCGAGACTGGATGGCGGACCGTTCCACGTGGCGGAATCCTGGGAACCTCGAGACTTCGGGGGGGCGGATTGCCAGCGGCAGGAGGAGCCCCCTCGTCAATCCAGGATCGGATGAGCGCGATCTGCTCCGGTTTCAGATGAGGGCGTTTCCCCGGGGGCATGAACTCGTTCTTCCCGGTCTTCCCCCAGCGTCCTTCCAGCACCCGGACGAGCAGGGATTCTGCGCCCTTGCCAGGCAGAACGGTGGGACCTGTCTCGCCACCCTTCACCAGCCCGGCATGCGAGTCCAAGACGAGTCCGCCCTCGGGATCCTGAGCCGCATGGCACTCCACGCAGTGTTCCTGGAGCAGTGGTTCGATTGCGGAGAAGTCGCCCGCCATCAAGAGCGACAGCGGGAGCGCGGAGAGGAATGCGAGGCTGATCGGGAGCTTCCGCACGGCATCAATGGTTGAAGAGAAACTCCTTGCTGGTGAGGAGCGCCCAGTAGAGGTCCTCCACGACCTTTTCCCTCTGGTCCGGAGGTGCCTGGTCGAGCACCGCCACCAGACGTTGCTCCTCGTCCCGGGTGGGCGGACGCGAAAACGCGCGAAGGTAGGCCTCCTCGACGACCGCCTTGGCGGCGCGCGAGTCCCGGGCCTCGCGGACGGGTCGGCAGGCGGACGACGAGAGCTTCGCGTTCAAGGTGTCGCCGTTCGACATGTGGAGAACCTGCGCGACGCTGGGCTCCGAGGTCCGCTCGCACTCGCAGGTCTGGATGCGGTCCGGCTTGCCGAAGCTCTTGAGGAAGTAGCTGGCGATCTGGGAGTCCGGGAGCTCCAGAGCCCGGGTGCCGATTGGATAGGTGAACTGGAAGTTGTCCCCGTTTCCGGTCGAGCGACGGAACTCGGTCGGCACCCCAGTGACCTGCGAGTACGCATCCAGGATGACCTCCGCCATCAGCCGCCGCGGATAGTACCGGGAGTAGAACCGGGTCTCGGTGGCATTGCCGGGTAGGGGTGCGCTGCTGCGCTGGTAGGTCTCGCTGCGGAGGATCTCCCGCATCAGGGCCTTGAGATCGTATCGGTGTGCGACGAGGTAGGTGGCGGCGTGGTTGAGGAGGGCCTCGTTGCTGGCCGGATTGCTCGTGCGGAGGTCATCCACCTTCTCCACGAGGCCCACCGCAAAGAAATTTGCCCAGATCCGGTTCACAATCGCCCGGGCGAATTCCGGGGTTTCCGGGGAGGTCAACCAGCGGGCGAGGACCTCCCGGCGATCAGCTGGATCCTCGGGGGACATCCCTCTGCCGGAGAGGGGCCGTGGGGGCTGGGGCCGACCCGTCCGCGGTTGGACCAAGTCTCCGCTGGGAGCGGCCGTGAGGATCCGCTCGCCGTCGCCCGTACCGTTCTTGGCCCGGACCCGTGCGAAGAGATTGGCCAGGGCGAAGTAGTCGTCGTTGGTCCACCGCTCGCTCGGATGGTTGTGGCACTTCGCACACCCGACACTCATCCCAAGGAACGCCTGGGTCGTCGTCTCCGCCATGTCCCGCGGATCCTCGTGCAGGAGGAAGAAATTCCCGCCACCGTGGTCGAACGTGCTGCCCCGGGTGGTGAGGAGTTCTCGGACCATCTCGTCCCACGGCCGGTTGGCTTCGACCTGCCGACGGATCCACGCCGCATAGGCCCGGGTGGCTGCCGGACGCAGGCGTGAGGAGTTCACCAGCAGCAGGTCGCTCCACTTGTACGTCCAGTAGTCGACGAACTCCGGTCGGCGCAGGATCTGGTCGATGAGAGCCTCCCGCCGGTCCTGGACCCGGCCCGGTCGGGCCAGGAATTCCTGAACCTCCGCAGGGGTCGGCAGGATTCCGAGGGTGTCGAGAAAGGCCCGTCGGATGAACTCCGCATCGGTGCACCGAGGCGACGGTGGGAGGTCGAGTCTGCGGAGTTTCGCGTGGACCTGTTCGTCGATGAAACCGTGTCGTGGAAGCGACTCGAACACCGAGGCCGGGACGTTATTGGACCACGGCACCGTGACGAAGCCGACCGCGACCTGGCTCAGGTACCAGGCGGTGAGTCCCGCCTCACCCGGACCGACAATGGTGGTGCGTCCGGTGTCGTCGACCGTGGCCACCGTCTCATTGGCGCTGCTGTACTTCACCCAACGGGTGACGTCCTCGACGTGGCCATCGGTGAAATGGGCCTTAACCTGGAGGGGTTGGACGTCGCCGGGACGGCGGACCGCCTGGGCAGGCAGGACCTCGAGACGCTCCAGCCGGACATCATCCGGCTGGGGTCCAGGAGCTCCGCCAGCGATCCAGTCGGCGAGGGTCTGGTATTCGGGGGACCCGGTGTCGAACCGCTTTCCACCCTTGTGGGGAACCGTACCGGTGGCCTTGAGGAGCAGGAGACTCCGTCCCGGATCCGAGAGCGCGATGCGGCGTCCGCCGCCGCTCCGGGTGATCGCCTGCCAATCGGCCTCATCGTTGTAGCCCCTGAGGCTGAGGTAGAACCCGTTCTTGCCGGCTGCGGCCCCGTGACAGGCTCCCATGTTGCAGCCGGCCTTGGTGAGGATGGGCTGGACCTGGTTGCGGAAGCTCGGAGTAGGGACGGGCTCTGCCGCGGAAGCGGCGGCGGCGAGAAGCACGTTGAGTGTTGAGAGTTGAGCGTTGAGAGAGAAAACCCACCACGGCCGCAGGCCCCCTCCGCGGTGGGTGCTGCAGTGCCCTGCAGCACTGGGTGCGTCCGCACCCAACCACCCCAGGCATCGCCTCGAAAGACGCCCCAGAAATCCCCGGATCCCGTCTCTCCACTCTCGACCCTCAACTCTCAACTGCCTCATGCGAACAGCTCCCGGATGGGTTGGGTGCCAAAGTCGACCAGGGGAAACGGCCGACCCTGCGGACCCGGCAGGTGGGTCTCGAGATCCAGGCCCAAGCTTCGGTAGATCGTCCCGACAATCTCGGCCGGCGTGACAGGACGCTCGGCCGGATAGGCGGCGATCTCGTCGGACTTGCCCACCACCCGACCCCCCCGGATACCTCCGCCAGCGAAGTAGCAGGTCCAGCACGCGGGCCAGTGGTCGCGTCCACCGGTCGGGTTGATCTTCGGTGTCCGACCAAACTCCGCCAGATTCGCCACGAGGGTGGAGTCGAGCATGCCGCGCTGGTGGAGGTCCTCGATCAGGGCACTGTAGCCCTGGTCGTACATCGGGCAGACGATGTCCTTCATTCCCGCGATGCTGGTGAAGGGCTTCGAGCCGTGGATGTCCCATGTGATCTCATCAAACACCGTGATGAACGTGTTGATCGTGACGAACCGCACCCCGCGTTCGACCAGACGTCGTGCGAGCAGACAGCTCTGTCCGAACCGCGTCATGCCATAGCGTTCCCGTACCGACAGCGGCTCCTTCGAGAGATCGAACGCCTCGCGGGCCTTCTCGCTGGTCATGAGCCGGTAGGCCGCGGCGAAGTTGGCGTCCATCATCCGCGCGCTGTCGGTCGACTCGAAGTTCCGGATCGTGCCCTCGACGATGTCCCGCAGTTCCCGACGCCGCTGGAGACGCGCCTCGCCGATCTCGGTGGGCGGGAGCAGGTCCGGCACCTTGAAATCCGATCTCGAGGGATCGGCATGGATCGAGAACGGATCGTAGGCCTTGCCCAGGAACCCGGCGTCCTGGCCGTGCGGCAATCCACCACCGGTGTTGCCCATGGGCTCCGGCAGGATGACGTGGGCAGGGAGTTCGTTGCGACGGCCCTTGAGGAATTCAAGAGCGCAGCCGGCGTGCGGGGTGTTGATGCCGCCCGAGAAAAGGCGTCCGGTCTGGAGCAGCTGGTGTCCGGTGTCGTGGACCGCAGCGGCGGTGTGGTAGACGGTTCGGACCAGGCTTAGCTTGTCGGCGACCTTGGCGTGGAGCGGGAGCAGTTCGGAGAGCTGGAAATCGCCCTTCGTGGAGATCGGCTTGAACGGACCCCGGACCTCGCGCGGCGCATCGGGTTTGAGGTCGAAGAGGTCGAGCTGAGAGGGCGCGCCCAGGTTGAAGATGAGGATGGCAGAACGTCCGTTGTCGGAAGGCGCCTTCACCGTCTCGGCGGCCTTCAGCGCATTGAACTGGGCGAGGGACAGTCCCAAGGCCCCCAGCGTGCCCACCTGGAGGAAGTCGCGTCGGGTCACCCCATCACAGGTGGTCGTGGAGCCGCGTCCGGTGAGTGTGATCATGGCGCTGGGGGTTGGGGAGCCGGTTCATTGGAGCCGGTGCGACGGTGGGGCGTCGATGCCGAAACGCGGAGGCGTGGAGAAGGGGGACTCACGCGGAGACGCGGGGACGCGGAGGAAGATGAAGGGAAGGAGGGTTGGAATCGGAAAACGTCGATCAGACCCGCTTCAGGCAGGGTCATGGCGGCGGATCGCGAGCGGTGCATCAAACCACGAGCTTCTTGGAGCAACGACACGGCCGATGCAGACGCCGATCCACTGTCTGTTCTTCAGACCAAGACCGTCGCCATACCCCCACCCTCCGAGTTCCACAGCATCCCCATACCCCACCCGAAGCCTGTCACCGATGTCCTGAACCCGACGCGTTTCCAATGGGATCCAATCCATTGCCCAGGCCCTCTTTCCAATCTTCCCGTTTTTCCTCCGCGACTCCGCGGCTCCGTGTGAGTCCTTCTGCTCTCCCCCCTCCGCGCCTCCGCGTTTACCGATCGACTCCATTCGCCATCGCCCATCACCCTAAACCCATGCACCTCGAGTTGAGCCGGGTCTGCAAGACCTATGGGAACACCCGCGCCCTCGACTCGCTCTCCCTCGGCCTCGAACCCGGAAAGGTCGTCGCCCTGCTTGGTTCAAACGGTGCCGGCAAGTCCACCTTGTTGCGTGTGCTGTCCGGACTCGTGAAACCCGATCGCGGAGAGGTGCTGTATGACGGACAGCCCTTCGACTCGAACGATCTCGCTCTCCGGCGTCGGATTGTCTTCCTGCCGGATTTCCCTCCGTTCTTCGACGGGGTCCCGCTGATCGACAACCTGGGCATCCTGCTGAAGGTCTATCATGCCGACGGTCCCGAGGCTCCCGATCGCATCGTCCACTGGCTCCAGCAGTTCGATCTGCTCGAGCTGGCGGAGAAACCGATCCACACATTGTCTCGGGGCCAGATCTACAAGACGGCCCTGGCTGCATTGCTGACGATCGACCCCGAGCTCTGGCTTCTTGATGAACCGCTGGCCTCGGGGATGGATCCGCAGGGACTCGGGGTGCTTCGGACCGAGATCCGGGCTGCGGCGGCACGGGGGCGGACGATTGTCTTCTCCACCCAGATCGTCGAGGTGGCCGAACGCCTCGCGGACATCGGCTGGGTCCTGCACAAGGGGGAGCTGCGTCTGAACGAACCCATCGAGACGCTGCGGACCCGGGGAGGAGACACCTCGGACCCGGTGATCGCGGCCCTGCTGTCCCAACTCCGGGATCCATGACCCAGCCCTTCCAGCCCCGTCCGGAGTTCCGCACCGCCGTCTGGCGTGGGATCCTCGAGCGCCTCGGTCGCGATCCCCGAAGGTCGTGGTGGGGGCGGCTCAGGGAGCACCTCGGGTATCTGTGGGTGGCGTTCCCCCTCTGTGGGTTGATCTCGCTGATGATGATGTCGTCCTTGGAACAAATTCCGGGGCTCCGTCACGCCGTACTCGCCTTTCTTCTGCAGATCGTGATCGGCGGGTTCGCGGGCAACCTCGACGGGATCCGTACCCATCGGTGGCACTCCGTCTGCACCTTCTGGCCCTTCCCCGAAGATCCCGTGATCACCGCCCTACAACGGAGGGTTCTCTGGGCAGGTTTCTGGTGGGCCCTTCTTGTGGCGGTGGGATACGGCATCTCCGTGGGTTTGGTTCCCGGACAAACCCATCCCCTCCGGGTGGTGCTCCAAGGGGTGGTGCTCGGGTCCCTGGTGCTCCCGTTCGGCATCCTGCAGTCCTGGATCGCGCTCCGGTGGCCTTGGATCCGGCGCTATTTCCAAGGGGTCATTTGTCTGTCCCTTGCGGTATCGGGTGGTCTGGTCTTTGGGCCAGGACTACGCCCTCTGCTGCGGGAGGGATTGGCCCAGCACGGGGATCTTCTGGCCCTGCTGATGCCGGCCGGGTGGCTGATCCTGCCGTGGTCGGCGTGGGTCGAGGGGGGTCCCCTCGACAACGCGCTGTTCCTGCTCCCGATCCCCTGGGTACTCTGGGCGGTGCCCATGGCCTGGCGGGAACTCCATGAGGCCGCCCGGTTCCGCGACCGGATCCTGTTCGAGGGACTGGGCGAGATCCCAGAGGACCTGCCCGAGGAGTTTGCGGATGAGGTCCAGGCCTGGCGGGTGGCGGCCGACGCGTCGGATCGGCCGGGTGCGACCGCGAACACCGAGACCATCCTGAGCCGTGCCTTCCTGGAATCCCCGTTGGCCGAACCCCAGGGCTGGATCAACCGCTGGACCTGGCGGTGGTGGACACCCGAGCAGCGGCTTGCCGCGGAATGCATGGTCCGGGGCTGGCCGGTCAGCTGGGGTGGACCCCTGACCTGGGTTGGCCTCGCGGCGATCCCCTGCACCTGGGTGAGCGTCCATCTGATGACCCGCGACGAGATGAAGAGCTGGTTCCTCGCCGCGTTCATTTCTGGATTGTTTGCGGTCGGTGCACTCGTCCCGTGGTTCTCGGGCTTCTCGGACCTCGGGGTCCTCCGACTCCTCCCCATCCGCCTGCACACCGTCGCCACTCTGCGGTGGAAGCACACCACGATCCGGTGCCTCCCGGCCCTGCCGCTTCTCGGGATCGTGGGGGCGGTGACGGCCTGGGTGGCGGGGATGGAGGCCATGGTCGGGGCGTTGGTCGGACTCCAGCTGGCGATCACCCCGGCGGTGTTGTCGCCCGTTGCCACGCTCTACGGACTGATGAACGAGGCCAAGACGGGAGGGCTGTTGGGGGCCGTCTTCAAGTGGTTCCTGGCGATCGTCTGTCTGCTGAACATCGTCTCCCTGGTCCTCCAGTTCATACCCGTTGTCGGCGCGCTGCTGGGCCTGTTCTGCCTGGGGATGAACCTCCTCCTGTTGCGTCTCACGATCCGGTGGCTGGACGCGTTGCGGATCGAGCCCAAGTGAGGGAGGAGGTTTGGCCAGAATATAGGAATCACCTCCGGCCGGGCCCAGCCGGAGATACAGGCGGCCCGTCGATTTCTTCCTTGGCTTGCCAAACCGGATCCCCAACGCAGACCTCCCCGTCAGACCAACCGGGTCTCCGGGAGGAGGGGTTGCCCTAGGTCTGACCGAATCAGGTTTTCAACCGTCACCCGGGCAATTTCCAGAAGTGCCTCCCGTGTCAGAAATGCCTGATGAGCAGTGACGAGCACGTTGGGGAAGGTGAGCAGCAGCTTGAGTTCATCATCCGGCAGCATCTGGGACGACAGGTCCTCGAAGAAGACACCTTCTTCCTCCTCGTAGACGTCGAGAGCGACACCACCCAGATGTCCCGTTTTCAGGAACTCGATGACAGCTGTCGTGTCCACAAGCTTTCCTCGACTCGTATTGATCAGGTAGGCTCCCGGCTTCAACGACGCCAATGACTCCCGGTTCAGCAGGTGATGGGACTGGGAGGTCAGGGGTAGATGGAGCGATACGATGTCGCTGCTGCCGAGAAGGACTTGTAGAGGGACATAGCTGATGCCCAACGGCACGGACCAGTCGTAGGATGGAACCGGGTCGTGAACCAGGACCGTGCACCCGAAGCCCCGAAAGATTTCCGCGGCAATACGACCAATTTTTCCCGTGCCGACGATGCCGACGGTCTTGCCATGCAGATCGAAACCGATGAGTCCATGGAGGGAGAAATTATGCTCTCGGACCCGGTTGTAGGAGCGGTGGATCTTCCGGTTCAACGTCAGGAGCAGGGCGATCGTGTGCTCCGCGACGGCATGCGGGGAATAGGCAGGTACCCGACTCACGGTTAGCAACGCCGACCGTGCTGCATCAAGATCCACGTTGTTGAATCCGGCACAGCGCAGGGCCACGTGCTGGATACCTGCCTGCGCCAACAGCTGGCACATTGTGGCATCGAGATGGTCGTTCACGAACAGGCAGACGGCCTGGGCACCGTGAGCGGCAGCGAGCGTTTCCGAAGTGAGCCGGAACTCATGGAACCGCCAGTCGATTCGACCCTGGCCGGCTGCCAGGAGATACTCGCGGTCGTAGGGTTTGGTGTCGAAGACCGAAACAGTCATGGGTGTATTCTTTCAATGGGGTGATGGAGTTTTAGCCATTCCACGATGGAAGCGGATCCATTTCTCGGCCTCGATCAGGAGGAACACCACCGCCCCAACCAACGCGACGTGCAGCCACGATTCCGCCCTGACCGGAGCCGATTGGAACAACCGGTTCATGAAGGGCGCGTAGTTGAACAGGAGCTGCACCCCAAGCATCCCGGCGATGCCCGGCCAGATCCACGGATTGGAAAACCAGCCCAGCCTTATGAAGGGCTGGGTCAACGACCGGCAGTTCAAAAGGTAGTACGATTCCGTCACGATGATGAGGTTCGTCACAATTGTCCGCGCCTCCTCGAGGGTCGCGCCCGCGTATCGCTGCTCCCAGACCAGCAGTCCGTAGCCGCCCAACTGCATCAGGAGCGACACGAACAGGGTCCGCATCACGAGCGCCTTCGACAGCAGCGGCTGCCTCGGGTCCCGGGGTGGACGGTTCATGAGGCCCGGCTCCTTGGGTTCAAAGACCAACATCAGTCCCAGGAAGATCGCCGTGGTGAGATTGATCCAGAGCAAGTGCACCGGGAGCACCGGCAGCTGGGCACCCAGTACGATGGCGGTGAGCAGCAGCAGACCCTCGCCTCCGTTGGTCGGCAGGGTCCAGACAATGAACTTCACGAGGTTATCGAAGATGTTTCGACCCTCCTCCACCGCAGCCTTGATCGAGGCGAAGTTGTCGTCGGCCAACACCATCGCCGCGGCGCCCTTGGCGACGTCGGTGCCCGTGATGCCCATCGCCACACCAATATCGGCCTGGCGAAGCGCTGGGGCATCGTTCACGCCGTCACCGGTCATGGCGACGACATGACCCCGGGACTGCAGGGCCTCGACAAGCCGGAGTTTCTGCTCGGGAGCCACGCGCGCGAAGACCGCAGTCTCCTCCGCGACCTGGGGTAATCGATCGGGTGAAAGCTGAGCGAGCTCGCTGCCAGTGATGGCGAGAAGGGAGCCATCGGCTCGCCTGGCCCCCTGGAGGCCCAGCTGCGCCGCGATGGCGGCGGCCGTGACGGCGTGATCCCCAGTGATCATCTTCACCGCGATGCCAGCCCGGAGACATTCCCGGACCGCAGCGGCCGCTTCTGCGCGGGGTGGATCGATCATCCCCTGAAGTCCCAGGAAGGTCAGGCCCTCCGCAACATGTTCATGGGCCAGCTCCTGGTGGTTGTTCGCCACGTGCCGTCGGGCAAAAGCGAGCACGCGCAGGCCCTGGGCCGCCATCCGATCACCTGCCGCCCGGATCGACACCGCATCCAGAGGACCCTCAGTGCCGTCGGCCCTGAGGCTCCGATCGCATCGCATCAGCAACCGGTCCAATGCACCCTTCTTGTAGATCACGCGCGGCTCGGAGTCGTGGAGGGTCGCCATGAACATGTATTCCGACTCGAACGGGATGACATCGAGACGGGGATTCGCCTCTTGGCTGGCTGCGTGCCGGTAGCCCGCTTTCTGTCCCGACACGATGAGTGCTGCCTCGGTCGGATCCCCCTGCACCCTTGGGCGCCCCGCATCATCTGCCACCAGCAGGGTATCGTTGCACAAGACCCCTGCGCAGAGCGTCTCAGCCAACGCCTTGTGGTCCTTCGGATCCGCAGGGCGACCCTCCCGCTGGATGACACCCTCGGGGGCATAGCCGATGCCACTGACCTGGAACCAATCGCCGCCGGCGTAGATCTCGCTGACGGTCATCTGGTTCTCCGTTAGCGTGCCCGTCTTGTCGGAACAGATGACGGTGGTGCTGCCGAGCGTCTCCACCGCGGGGAGCCTACGGATGATGGCGCGACGGCGGGCCATGCGTCCGACCCCGATCGCCAGGGTGATGGTGACCGCGGCCGGCAGGCCTTCCGGGATGGCGCCCACGGCCAGAGCGATGGCGGCCATGAACATCTCATCGGCTGGATTCCCGCGTAGCCATCCAATGAGGCAAGTCACTGCCGCCAGAGCCAGGATCACATACACGAGGACACCGCTGAACTGCTGGATCTTTCGCGTCAGAGGGGTCATGAGATCGACCGTTCCAGCGATGAGGGTCGCAATCCGTCCGGTCTCGGTGCGGTCCCCGGTGTCGACCACCACTCCCTCGGCCTGACCGTAGGTCACCAGGCTTCCAGCGAAGGCCATATTGCGCCGGTCACCAATGACGGTTCCACCAGGAAGGATCCCGGAGGCTTTCTCGGCCGGCACGGATTCACCCGTCAGGGCCGCCTCGTCGCACTGCAGGCTGCGGACAGTCGTCAGTAGTAGATCGGCGGGGACCCGATCGCCTGACTGCAGCAGGACGATGTCGCCGGGGACCAGTTCCGCCGAGGGGACCCGTTGTTTCCGTCCATCGCGTCGGACGGTCGACTCGGTCCGGAGCATTCGGGACAGTGCGCCGATGGCCCGTTCAGCCTTTGCCTCCTGGAGATAACCGACGATGGCGTTGATCAGAACCACCCCGAAGATCACGCCGGCATCGACATATTCGCCGAGGAGGGCGGCCTTGGCTGCAGCGACGAGGAGGACGTAGACGAGGACCTGATGAAACTGCAGCAGGAATTTCTTCCACCCGGGGGTTCCGGCCCGCTCAGTCATCTCATTGGGACCGGAACGGCGGAGACGATCGGTGACCTCGGAGGCGCTCAGGCCGGTCTCGGGTCGGGTCTCGAGGACCTGACAGACCTCCGCCTCGGACCGGGCATGCCAGGGAATGTCTGGGGGGGTGCTCACCCCTGGAGTCTAGTCCCGTAGTAGAGAGTCGCACGGGCGAGTTCGCTTCCGGCCGGCTCGGCCGCTGGGGGGTGACGAAACTTGACCCTGCCGTTCACGCTGTGTTTCCTCTGTCCAGCGCGGAGAGGTGGCCGAGTGGCTGAAGGCGCTGGTTTGCTAAACCGGTTTACGGCCAAAAGCCGTAACGAGGGTTCGAATCCCTCCCTCTCCGCCATTCCTTTTCCCGGGAGCCCCTTCCAGAAATCCCGTTGACCGTCCCGGGTTTCCCACGCTTCTTGGGCATGCTCCGGACGGCTCAACACCCCGGAGACCCCAGTTTCAGTCGACTCCATCCCACCCAGGAACCCCCATGCTCATCGCTGTCCTGATCGTCCTCGGCGTCCTCTTCTTCGGCATCCTTGTCGTCGGCCTCTTCATCGCCGGCACCTACAACTCACTGGTGACGCTCCGGAACCGGTTCAAGAACGCGTTCGCCCAGATCGACGTCCAGCTCAAGCGCCGGTACGACCTCATCCCGAACCTGGTCGAGACCTGCAAGGGGTACATGAAGCATGAGAGCGCCACGCTCGAGGCGGTCGTGGCCGCCCGCGGTTCCGCCATGACCGCATCGACCCGTGTCGCGGCCAACCCGGCGGATCCTGAGGCCATGAAGCAGCTCCTCGCCGCGGAACAGACCCTTGGTGCGGGCATCGGACGCCTCCTCGCCGTTGCGGAGTCCTATCCGGACCTGAAGGCCAACCAGAACATGATGTCCCTGCAGGAGGAGCTGACCTCGACCGAGAACAAGATCTCGTTCGCCCGTCAGGCCTTCAACGATGCGGTGACCGACTACAATACCCGCCGGGAGACCTTCCCGACGAACCTCATCGCGGGGCTCTTCCAGTTTGCTACCGCCGAACTCTGGCAGGTGGACTCGCCCGAGGAGCGGAAGGGCGTCCGGGTTTCGTTCTGAGCCGCACACGGGGAGGGGCTCACGCGGAGACACGGAGGAAGGACGGGAGGGGATCGAAAACCGCTGGGCGCCCGGTCCATGGGTCCTTCTCTCAACTCTCGACACTCAACTCTCAACCTTCCCCGTTCCCTTGAATTTTCATGAGCGCCAGCTCCGGGCGCGGCAGAATACCGGTCGACTGCTCGTCCTCTACATCCTCGGCGTTGCCGGGATTGTGGGAGCCGTGCATGTGCTCGTCTCAGTGTTCCTGTCAAAGGGCGGGGACGTTCTGAAGCTCGGATTCCTTTCGGAGGATTTGGGTGTTCTGAATCCCCAGATCCTCCCGTACAGCGTCGGCGGCACATTGGCGGTCATCCTCATCGGAGTCGCTGTCGGCAAGGCCAGCCTCACCGGCGGGGGACGCGCCGTGGCCGAGGCCTGCGGTGGCCGGCCGGTCGAACCCGGCACGCGGGATCTCGCCGAGAAGCGCTACCTCAACATCGTTGAGGAGATGTCGATCGCCTCCGGAGTCCCCATGCCCGGGATCTATGTCCTCGACGAGGAATCCGGCATCAACGCCTTCGCCGCCGGCCACACCACCGACGACTACGCCGTGGCCGTGTCCCGAGGCTGCCTCCAGCAGCTGACCCGCGACGAACTCCAAGGGGTCGTCGCCCATGAGTTCAGCCATATCCTGAACGGCGACATGCTCCGGAACATCCGCCTCACCGGCTGGCTCTACGGGATCATGGGACTCACCGTGGTCGGACGGGTCCTCTTCGAGGTCGCCGGCAGGAGTGACCATCGACCGCGTCGGCGTGATAGCGATGGCGGGGGCCTCAATCTGATCATGATGTTGGGACTCGGCCTGCTGGTCATCGGTTGGATCGGACAGCTGTTCGCCCGGGCCATCCAGGCAGCGATCTCCCGTCAGCGGGAACACCTCGCCGACGCGTCAGCAGTCCAGTTCACCCGAAACCCCACCGGCATCGCAGGGGCGCTCAAGAAGATCGCCGGCTATGCCTCCGGATCCAGGATCCAGAGTCCGAAAGCGGCGGCCTTCTCCCACATGTTCTTCGCCAGCGCGATCAACAGCCTCTTTGCGACCCATCCGCCCCTCGATGAACGGATCCGTCTGCTCGATCCGACCTTCAACCCGGAGATCGCCACCCTGGCCGGCGAGGCTGCCGCTGCAGTCCCGGGTGGGGCCTCAGGGTTCTCCGGGGGCGTCGAGCCTCGGGCGGTCACACCGGCAGTGGTCGAGGAGGCGGAAGCGGTTCCCACACCCTCGGCCATGGCCGCCGCAGGACGATTCCTCGCCGGATTGCCTGAGGCCCTCGCAGTGGCTGTCCAGGAACCCTTCGGCGCCTCGGCGGTCGTCCATGGACTGCTGTTGGGTCGGGATCCCCGGACCCGGAAGACTCACCTGGACCAGCTCGAGCGGAGTGTCACCCCCGGACTCCTTCGGGAGATCCTTCGCCTGCTCCCGGTGCTGGACACACTCCCGGTCCTCGACCGGTTGCCGGTCGCCACCCTCGCCACCGGGGCATTGCAGCGATTGTCGCCCCACCAGTATGCCGACTTCTGCCGCAGCACGGACGCCCTCGTCGCGGCGGACCGTCAGGTGGACCTCTTCGAGTTCGCCCTCCAGCGGAATCTGAGACGGCACCTCGCCTCCCACTTTGAGCGGACACCTCCCCGTCTGGTACGCCATCGCCAACTGTCGGAGGTGTCCTCCGACTGCGGCGTGCTGCTCTCGTGCCTCGCCCAGGTAGGCCATGCTGAGGCGGCGGATCAGGAGGCCGCGTTCGCGAGCGGTATGACGCGTCTCGGACCCGAGGCAGCCGGCCTCGAACTCCTGTCGGTCGAGCACTGCAATCTGATCCAGGTTGAGGCGGCCTTGGAGCGGCTGGTCCAGGCGACGCCAGAAATCAGGAGGCGGGTGGTGGATGCCGGTGCGGTGGCGGTGGCGCACGACGGGATCCTGCACGAGCGCGAGGCAGAACTCCTCCGGGCGATCGCCGACAGTCTCGAGTGTCCGATGCCGCCCTGGGTGGAATGGGAAACGCCGGCGCAGGCCTGAGCCCACGCCGGCGTCGAGATCACCGGACTGCTGGACGGTCGAGACCTACTTGGCCTTGGCCTCGTAGTTCTTCAGGGACTCCTGCAGGCCTTCCTTCATCTGTTCCGGGGCCTTCTCGATCGCCTTTTTCTGGGTGGCGATCGCCTCCTGGGTCTTGCCGTTGTCGAACAGCGCCCGGGCGTAGGTGTCGAGGATCGCGGCATCCTCACCCTTGGTGAGGTCGGTGGCCTGCTTGGCGAAGCGCAGGGCGGCGGGAAGATCGCGTTTCTTGACCTCCTCGCTGGTCAAGATGCTCCAGGCCAGCTGGTTCAGGGCCATGCCCGACTGGATCTTGGCGGCGTCGATCTTGGCCAGGGCCGCAGCGGCCTTCGCGGGATCCCCGTTCTCGCCAACCGCCTCGAGGTAGGACTCGAGAAGCGGAGTCACCTTCTGGAGCTCCATCTGGTTCCGGAACATCGTCTTGAATTCCTCGAGCTCGAAACCCTTCGGCGCGTCGGCCACCAGCTCCTTCTCCAGGGCGGCCAGCTGGGCCGGATCCTCGCCCTTCATGAGGGCCTGCTGGTACTTCTGGAACTTCGGCATGAAGGCCACGCGCTTCCGGAAATCCGCCGGCTCGAAGGCCTGGCCGTTGAAGAGACCGCCCTGCTCCTTGTCGAGCGCCACCAGCTCCTCCTCGAGCTTCTTCGTCTCGGCGTCATTTCGGCCCTCGCCGATGAGCTTCGCCAGCTGCTGGAGCTTCTTCTGCGCCGCCATTTCCTTCTCCTGCGCGGCCGCCTCCTTCGCCGCTTCGGCCTTCGCGGCCGCGAGGTCATACTTGCCGTTCACCACCTTCTCAAGGGTCGTGTCGAGACCCGCCATCGGATGTCCCTGCCAGACGATGCGACCATCCTTGTCGACCACGAACGCGTGCGGGATGCCATTGATGTTGAAGGCCTCCATGTAGCCCTCGGAGGTCTTGCCGCCGTCGATCGCGACCGCGTAGTCCATCTTGTCGCCCATCTTGGTGACGAACTTCTTCACGACGTCGGACTTCTCATTCGAGACGCCGATGAACACCACTCCCTTGTCCTTGAACCGCTTCTGGAGCTCGGTGAGGTGCGGAATGCTGGTCCGACAGGGTCCGCACCAGGTGGCCCAGAACTCGACGACGTGGACCGTCTTGCCCTTGCCGGCGGCGAGATCGACGGGACCGCCCTTGATCCATTCCTTGATGTCGAGGGCCGGGGCAGGATCGCCCAGTTCGGCGCCAAGCGAGGCGGCTGCGAGCAGGGTGGACAGCGGGAGGAAAAGGAGACGGGACAGAGGTTTCATGGTGTGGGACGGGGTGATGGAACCCGGGCAAGGTCAGTGGCGGTTCCGCAGAGTCAAAGGAATTCCCGGGAGTGTGGCCGTGGTTGGGCGCAGGTTGGGCGTGAATCCACTGTTCCCAGGTGTCATCGTCTCGCATCCACCATGTCCCACACCCGGTTGCTCGCATCCCTGCTGCTCGTCCTCATCGGATGCCGGGCGATGGCCGACGTGGTCCTGAACGAGTTCATGGCCCGCAACGTGACGGGGCTCACGGACAACAAGCAGGCTTACTCCGACTGGATCGAACTCCGCAACACCAGCGCCGATCCCGTCGACATCGGGGGCTGGTACCTGACGGACACACCCACCAACAAGACCGCATGGCGCATCCCGGCCTACACGATCCCGGCGGGGGGGTATTTCGTAATCTTCGCCTCGGCGAAGAACCAGACCCTGGTTCCAACGGGCCTCCATACCCATTTCCGGCTGTCCTCGAAGGGAGGCTATCTCGCGCTGGTCCGGCCCGACGGCGTCACAGTTGCCTCGGAGTTCAGGAACTACCCGGAGCAGTTCGCGGATGTCTCGTATGGGCTGTCCTCGGACCAGCCTGGTTCACCCGTGTACCTCAACCTGCCCACCCCTCGAGTGGGCAACACCCCGGGGTTTCCAGCCCGTGCCGGGTCAGTGGCGTATTCGCAGTCCGGCGGCCTGTTTGTCGACACCTTCGACGTCACCCTCACGTCCACCCATCCCAACGGACAGATCCGATACACCCTGGACGGTACCGTCCCCACGGAGGCGTCAGCTCTCTACGAGGCTCCTCTCCGGGTGGATCGGACGCTCCGGATCCGCGCCCGGGAATTCCTGGCGGGGCACATCCCAGGTCCGATCTGTGGCACCGCCTACACGCTGGTGGATCCCGCGCTGCGAGGCCATTCCTCCAACCTGCCCCTGGTGATCCTCGACACCTACGGCTCGGGCATCTCCCAGGACTCCCGGACGCGGGGCACGGTGACGATCCTGAAGCCGGTCGACGGTCGGACCCGGCTGCCCGGCGACCTCGGGACCCTGTTGCCGGCAGAACCCGACATCCATACCCGTGCCACGTTCGAGATCCGGGGATCCAGTTCCTCCAGCTTCCCGAAACAGTCCATGGGCCTCGAACTCCGCAACGACGATGACTCCGACCGTCCGTTGTCGATCCTCGGCCTTCCTGCCGAATCCGACTGGGTCCTCTACGCGCCCTACACGGACAAGACTCTCATCCGGGATGTCCTTGCCTACGAGCTGAGTCGTCAGATCGGCCGCTACGCTCCCCGCACCCGGTTCGTGGAGCTCTACTACAACCGTCTCGGTTCGCTCGAGCCTGCCGACTACCGGGGCGTGTACGTGATCGTGGAGAAGATCAAGGGAGGGGCCGACCGCGTCGACATCTCGGGTCTGCAGCCCACGGATTCGAGTCCGTTCGACCTGAGTGGCGGGTTCATCCTCAAGAAGGACCGGCTCGACAACAATGACTGGGCGGTGACGACGACCCGGGGGCAGCAGCTCGGCATCGAATGGCCCCGGGCGCGGGAGCTGGGATCGGTCCAGTGGACCGCCATCCGGACCTCGATGAACCAGTTCGAGACCGCTCTGTACGGCACCCAGTTCCGGGACCCCGTGCTCGGCTATGCCGCCCATGCCGATGCGGATGCCTTCATCGACCACTGGTGGATGGTCGAGACGATGAAGAACATCGATGGCTACCGCCTGAGTACCTTCATGCATCGGGACAAGGGCGGTCGGCTGAAGATGGGTCCGATCTGGGACTACAACCTGTCGCTTGGAAACGCCGACTATGCCGATGGCTGGAAGACCAATGGTTGGTACTGGCCCCTGATCGACACCTCGAACTACCCCTGGTATCCGAGGCTGTTCCAGGATCCGGAGTTCACCCAGCGTCACGCCGACCGTTGGGCGTCGCTCCGCCAGGGTTCCTTCGCCACCAGCAATGTCCTCGCGGTGATCGAGGGACTCACCAACCAGCTGATGGAGGCCCAGCAGCGGAACTTCGTCCGCTGGCCCACCCTTGGGCAGTACGTCTGGCCCAACTGGTTCATCGGAAAGACCTACGAGGAGGAGATCGGGTTCCTGAAGAAGTGGGTGACCGGGCGTCTGGGATGGATCGATTCCACGATCGTCCGGTGGCCGACCCTCTCGCCTGCGAGCGGCTACCATCCCAACGGCGTAACCGTGACCCTGGAGTCTTCCTTCCCGGTGTTCTACACAATCGACGGATCCGATCCCCGGGCGATCGGCGGCGCTCTCTCCGGAAGCGCCCGGACCTACTCGACGCCCTTCCGGGTCGAGGCCAGCACCCGGGTGATCGCCAGAGCCAGGAACGGCACGAAATGGAGCCCTCCGGTCATCGGCCATTACGCGACCACAGTGCCGACGATTCGGATCTCGGAGATCATGTACCATCCGACCGCCGATCCGAAGGGGCTTCGTGATAAGAACGACTACGAGTTCGTGGAGGTCCGGAACATCGGGACCGAACCCGTGACGCTCGCCGGCGCCGATCTGAGCGGCGGTATCGGATTCACCTTCCCCAGGGAAGCCCGTCCGCTCCTACCCGGGGAGAATGCCGTCGTGGTCCGGGATCGGGAGGCCTTTCTGGAACGCTACGGACGGTCTGCGCGCATCGAAGGCACCTTCACCGGACAGCTCAACAACGCCGGGGAGACGCTGGTGTTCACCGGTCCATGGGGCGAACCGCTCGAGGCCTTCACCTATGACGATGCCCCCCATCCGTCGACCGATGGTCAGGGGCGGTCGCTGGTGCGTCGGTTTCCCACAGGCACCTGGACCGCCAGCGCGGTGATGGGTGGGACACCGGGGTGGGACGACGTCCCGACCGTGGAGCCTAGGGTCCTGGCCATTGAACGTCCCGCTTCGACTCCAGGTTTTATGCGGTTCGTGGTGACCGTCACCGCCGGGCAGAGCTACTCGGTGGAATCGAGCCCGGATGCGGTAAAGGGACCCTGGAGCCCCAGCCTCCGGATTCCACCGGCGGCGACGAGTGGCGCTGTCGAAATCCCCATTCCCGAACCGGGCGATGGACCCCGGTTCTTCCGGGTAGTGTCGCCCCGTGTCGACTGATCCCGCGGAGCCGGGAGAGGCAGCCGAGCCCCCCGGGACGGGGGGCCACAACGACGTGGAGAGCCGCGAGCCGGGTCTGTGCCGGGTCAGAACACCCCCGTGGAATCCAGTTCGCGCCCTTCGGCGACGAGGAGCCGCATCTGGTCGAACCACCAGTCGGCACGCCGACGGGGACACGGGCGGTTGGCGCCGACGGGTTCCTGACGGCGTCGGACCGGGGCGGGGGCCGAAGGCGGCAGCGGAAAGTTCAGCTGCGCAGCAGGACGGGGCTGGGTGATCCGACGGGTCCTGGGAACCGCCGGGATGATGAAGCCAAGTTCACTTTTCACGTCGCCATCCTCACTGGGGGGGGTGGACATCCGTGGTCCGTGGCTCCGAGACCGGGCTTTTTTCTGGGGCCCGGCCGATCTCAGGGACGAGCGGGCTTTCATGGTGCATCTGACGCCACCGAGAGCCAAAGCGTTCAAGAAGGATGCCGAGTGAGCCGGTCCTTGAGTGTCGCCTGGGTTGACCCGGTTCGGTGGGACACCGAAAACATCATTCTCAGGTTTGCGTCGCATCGGGCAGCCATCCGACCTACGGACGGAGGAGTCTCAACGACGGCCCGGAAAAGCTGGAGTCCAAAGGTGGGAATGGTGTGGCCGATCACCACCCCAAGGCATCAATTCGGAAGCCCAGAGCGGACGAAAGGAGATGTTCGGGAGGGGGGTCGAGCAGCCATTGGTTGAACAGATTGACGGGCGCGAGCTTTTCCGGCCCCTCTCCGATTCCGGGCTTCCAGACTCGACCCTGTCGTTTGGCCTGACGAGCACGCTGTTCGATCCGAGACCTCTCAGCCTCATACATCTGGGCGATCTCTATGTTGGCCAGCCTTACCCCCGTCGCCAGCCGTTCCATCACCGGGCTTCGCACCGCCTGAGGTTCAACCGAGGCCCCTTCCCGGTTGACCCAACTACGGGGGATCTCCGCTTCCTCCACGAGGATAATGCCTACCGGCTGATCAACAGTGACCCCGAGTTGACGGATCAGCTCTACGACCTCGGCAGTGCAGGTCTCGGCGAGGGACCTGTCCCTGAACACCTCGATGCCTGTATGCCAGGCAGTACCGGTTGTCGAGGGGGGGAGAGTCATGAATGCGTTGGTCGCTCTCAGCCCAGCCGGCCTCGTGACCCTGACATTCACAAGGCCTTTGGCGTCTTCCTGACGGATTTGGGTGTTCCTGAGCGGCAAGCCTGTTCGGCTGGTACCGAGCAACAGAACGGGTCCAACGGCGACGTTTCGAAGGACGGTCTTTGCCACCTCAACCCTGCGACGCTTGGCCGTGAGGGTGAGGTCCAGCCGATTGCCACCGGCCAGCAGAGGCCCCGCCATCTGATCGGCCCTGATATACCAGTATTCCATGTCTCCCTTGGATCTGGATCGGGCCTCGATCGGCTTGCCGGGGAGTCCGGAGACGATGATGTCCCAGCCCCTGGGACACCAGCCGCTGAGGATCACATCGTCCTCCGAAAGCGGAGACTTTCGTTCGGAGAGGACCATGTGATCCCCTATCCATGGCGGCAAAAGAATCGCCTCGGCGGCCGGGGAAGCGCCTTGAACCCATAAAGCCCAGAACAGAAAGAGACCCAGAATCGATGTGGGGATGGGTCTGCCGCTCATTGGGAAGTCGAGGGATGGGTCTCGTTGATCACAAGCCGGAATCCAATCCAGTCATTCCTATCGAGCTTGTGGAAGCGACGTCGAGTGTCGCGACGGAGGTCGAGCCGATCGTGGTCTGCCCAATTGCCTCCCCGGACTACCTTGAAATCCTCGTTACGGGGTTCTCTGTACAGGGGGTCATCCTCAAGGACCTCATGCGGATTCATCAAAGGATCGTAAGTGTCGAGGCACCATTCAGACAGGTTTCCACCAACGTTGCACAGACCCAGGGCATTCTGGAATTGCGTGACCTTGGCGGTCCGACGAACACCGTCGGTGTATCCCTCGATCACAAGGGAATCCCACTCTGGAGGCCAGTCCACCGCCCCGGTGGCAGGATCCACTTCGGCAACCTCTTTCCCAGCAAGGTTTTCTGCGGGTGCCCTCTTCCGATCGAGTTCATTGATGAACACCTCCCCCCAAGTATATGTCCCCGGAGGCGAAAATCGGTCCCACTGTGTGGCGGTCGGGAGGGCATATTCCTGCGTGGCCTTGATATATCCCCCCTCCCGTTCGATCCGCGTGAGCCAGCGGGCGTAGCGCACCGCGTCTTCCCAGCTGACCCCCGCGGCCGGATGGTTGGTGTCAGAGTTTGGAAGGACATTGCGCCAGGTGTATCCAGGTGACGGAACTTGTCCCGTCGGGGAAGTCTTGCGGATATCCCCCGGATCAAGCCTGTTCGCCGGATCCGCGGCAAAACGCCCGAACTCGTCGATGCTCACCTCCGTGCTGCCTGCCCAGAATCCTCCCATGGGGAGAAAGATCATGGAGATAGAGTTGGTGAATCTCTGATCCCGCAGGGGATGGCGGGCCTTCTGGAAGTCGAAGTCGAGCCGGTAGATCTTCTGCCCCTCCAGAGGAAACCTCCTAAGGCTATTCGTGGCGGTATAGTAACTGGGAAGGTTGGCCTCGATCCAGGCCTCCATGTTCGGCAGGAGCATCAGATCCACCGACCATACATTCTTGTTGTTGATGCTCTGAGCCCTAGCCGGGGTGTCTTGCTTGATCCGGGTCCTTCCCCACCGGTCTTTCAAGGTGAGCCGGACCCCTGTCTCCTCGCCATCCGCTAGATTCAGGAACAAACACTTGTAGAGAAGTGGAGCTGCCTGGACCACCACGCGTGTCTCCTTGCTCGACTCCACCTTGAAGGCCATCGATACGGAGTTCAGGGCACTACGTTGGTTCTCGGGAATCGATTCCGGGGATGCCTCGATAATCCAGGCCCCATCTTGGAGCTCAACTTCCAGGGGTTGTCGCAAGCTCACATGGGTCCCCGTTCTGGTTTCTTGGGTCACTGGATTCGACAGACGCCAGATCACACCGGAGGCGCGGAGGAAACCGCTGAAGTCAATCTGGACACCTGAAAGCTTGGGACCGTTTGTCGCGGGATCGATGACGGGGGGAACATCCCTTGGCCATTCCGGTGTCAGCTTAACCGTCTGTCCTTCGGCAAGTTCGATACGGGCGACGAAGCGCTTCGCAGGTCCCTGGGTCTGGCCTCCTGAGGATTCGAGCACGAACGCCCAGGCCCCAGGCTGCAGTTCAACGGTGATGAATTCCTCGGCCTGGAGGACTCCATTGGTCGAGCGGTTCTTTTCGGAGTCTGTGAGGGACCAGCGCAGGTCCCGAGGCTCGGAGAGTCGACGAAAATCAATGTCGATGGAGCCGGTGGGCTCTTTGGGTGGTTCGACCATTCCGATTTCCCCCAACACTCTGCGAGTGATGCCATTGGGCTGAATCAGGTAGTCAGCGATGGAAAGACCCGCCGCACACAGGAGCATGAGGGTGAATAGAAATACGGGGATTATCGACTTGCCGGACTGGGCCATGTCCTCCTCGGCCCCGGGCCTTAGAGCGTTCGCATTGAGCCGCCTTAGAACCTCCCCCATGCTCAACGGCCGTTTTTCCGGGTCTTTCTCGAGGCATCGCTGGATGAGATGGGAGACTGCCGTTGGCACATCCGACCTCTTTCCTTTCTCAAGGGAAGCGAGGAGATCTGCAACGGACTGGGGGCGGTAGTTGTGAAGGTCGTACTCGAACTTCTCCGGACCGGAATTCGGAATCGGGTATCTGCCTGTCAGCAGATAATACAGGGTTGCTCCATACGAATAGATGTCGTCGGCAGCCGACGCGGATTCCCGGTCGAACTGCTGGGGGCTCATGAACGCAGGCGTTCCGCCGCGATACGCCTCCGGGACCCATTCTCCACCCACCTCCTGAAGCTGACGGGCCTGACCAAAGTCCCCGAGTTTGGCCTGGTGCCTCGTATCGAGGATGATGTTGGCGGGTTTGAGGTCGGAATGGATGAGGGCGTGCTCCGTGAAGGCCTCGTGAAGGGCTTCGGCGAGCTGGATTGCGATGGGCCGGAGCTCTGCCCAGGTCATCCGCCCCCGCGGCTGACGCTCGCAATGTTGGGCAAGGTTCTCCCCGTCCACGTATTCCATGGAGTAGAAGACCGGCTCATTCGAACTCTCGTGCCAGTCGTAGACTTGAACGACGTTCCGGTGTCGGACGCTCTGGCTTCGGATGACTTCCTTGCGGAATTCATCGAGTCGCCGTGCAGCGATGCTCTCCTGTCCGCCCTCCATGAAGCCCAGCAGCCGGCCGCCATTGTTCTGTCCCGAGGGATCTGCAATCCCTGGCCTCAGCGAGCGTTTGAGGAATTTAAGCGCAACCTCTCGGTTCGTAACCCTCCCCAGATGGGTATCCCGCGCGAGCCAGACCTCACCCAGGGCTCCGGCGCCAATAAACCGAACCAGCTCGAACCGTCCGCCAAGGATCATTCCTGGATGGAGGTTACCCTTCCACGGCGCCAACGATGGTGCTCCGGATTCGGTGTCCAGAACCGTCCGAGTCAGGAAATCAGAGGATTGAGCGTCCGATAGATCCCCCTCGCAGTAGCGACAGGCACCTGAGGCCTCCTCAGACAAGAGCTGCCCACAACGGCGGCAATATTGGGATGAAAGCGGCATGATGAGCGTTCAAAAGTGAAGGCACCAAACCGAGGCCAAGTCGACAACTTCGAGCAATACCGCCCGTCGCCGACCCTTGGAACCCAATTGGTCCAAGGTGGTCCCAAAGCTATCGTGTCGATTTCGGTCCACTGCCCAGGGGCATCGGCACCGGGCACAGGACAACGGGGGTCAGCACGGCATCGACATCAGGCTCCCGGGACCGACCGCTTCTTGATGCGAGCCAAGACCTCAATCAGGTAGTTCTGCTCGGCGGCGATTTCAGCCGGGCTGACCTGCCGGGCAATTTCGAGCTGTATGAATTCGCGATAGGCCTCACGGGACCTGTGCAAAAGGGTGGTCAGATCCGCAGACGCAATTCCCAGGGAGATCGCCTCCTCAGGCAGTGTGGCGTCGGTCTCGTCGGCTCTGAGGCGCCGCACGATTACACCGCACACCTGTTCCGGCCGCCCCTTGGCAGCCAGACGCCGATTAACAAACTCGAGTGCGCTGCGCTGGATCTTTAGTGCCCAGGGCTCGTCGAGAGCTCGCCACTCTTCAGTGTCGTCAACACCAACCTCAATCTCCCGGAGCGGTGAATTCCCATTAGGCTCCACCCCATCCCCCAGGGACGCAGCATCCTCCACAGGTTGATCAGGCCGGCGGGCGTCGTCCCGCAGGAAATTTCGAAGGCACACTTGGAGGAAATGGCGGAATCGGCCCTTGCTGCGATCTACGTTCCGGAGGAAGTCGCGGCGCAGGCAGACCCTGCAGAATTCCTGGACCAGATCGTCGATCTCCTGCCGGGTTGCGGTGGATCGATGGGAGGCAATTAGACACCTTATTGGAGTGATGTAGGTCTGGAACAGTCTTTCCAACTGCTCCATATCCCCATTCCTCGCTCCGTCTACGACGGTCCACTGGGTGTTACCAAAATTCATCCCGCCCATAACGCTGTCAGAGTAACATGCGTCAAGCCATGAGTTGTACCGCACCACAGGAACCGTGGCGTCGCTCAGGCGAGGTCCGGCTGAGCCCAGTTCGGGTCATGTCGTGATGGGCAGCCCAGGATGCCACTTTTTTGAAATGCTCCGTCCAGGCATGCGTTCGGAAGAGGCAGAGCGGACACATCGAGAACAAAGGGTTCTTCGCTGTTTTCGGTGGGTTGCCAGCGGAGGGAGGGGTTGGGTAGAAGGCGGGGATGTCACCGGAAAAGCTGTTTGGAGAGTTGCTGGGGCTTGGTCTGAGTTGGCGAGTGGCTGAATGCGTCTTCAGTCGTGCAGAGGGTCGGGTGGACCTGCGGGTTGAGAACACCGAGGAGGTCTGGAAGACGGAGCGATGTCCGCGGTGCGGAGGTTTGCCCAAGGCCTATGACCACACTGAGGAGGTCCACTGGGATCATCTCCACGTCATGCAGTTTCGCTGCCAGATCACTGCTCGCTTGCCTCGTGGCCGGTGTGAGCGGTGCAACCACACCTGGAGAGTCCGTCCTCCGTGGGAAGGCAAGGCAGGAGGATTCAGCAAGGATTTCGAAGCCTTTGCTCTGCTTCTGATGAGAGAGATGCCCATCAGGAAAGCGGCCGAGGTCCTGGGTGTGACTGACACCCGGCTTTGGCGCCTTCTTCAGTGCCATGTCGCAGCGGCCCGCAAGGAGGCCGACTTTTCCAACGTCACCTGTGTGGGTGTCGATGAGATGGCAATCCGGAAAGGCCACCGGTACATCAGTGTCTTTGCCGACCTGGTAGAGCGGCGGGTCTTGTTTGCCGCAGCAGGCAAGGATGCCGGCGTTTGGCCTGATTTCCTTGAGGATTTGGAGGCCCACAACGGCCATCGACATTCCCTGCTGCAGGTGAGTCAGGACATGAGCCCAGCCTACCTCAAGGGGGTTCGGGAGCATTGCCGCAATGCCGAGGTCATTCACGACAAGTACCACGTGATTGCCAACCTGATCACCGCAACCGAAAGGGTCCGGCGCCGCGAACAGAAGTTCCGTCCCGAACTCAAGGAGGTGCGTTGGACGTTCCGGAAAAATCCGGAGAACCTGAACGAGGATCAGAGAGCCGAATTGGAGACTCTCACCCAGAGCAATCTGGCAACGGTGAAGGCCTACCAAATGCGGCTGGCCTTTCAGGATGCCTACCAGCTGGGAACCCTCGAAGAGGCCAAGCGACGACTCCTGGCGTGGTGTCGATGGGTCCGGATGGGATCCAAACGCTTCGGCGCGCTGTTCACGGAAATGGAGAAGTTCGCCAAGTCAGTGGAGACGCACCTCTCGGGGATCCTGGCCCATTGGAAGCACCGGATCACCAACGCCTTCATGGAGGGGCTCAACAGCGTGTTCAGCGCCGTCAAACGTCGCTCCCGCGGCTTCCGATCCATGGAGTATCTCACCACCATGCTCTACTTCGTCGCCGGGAAGCTCAGGCTACCCGCCATCTAATCACCCACTGAAAACGACGAAGAACCGAACAAAGAATATCGATGATCCGCAAGCAGACAAAACAACCAAACTCCCCACCATGAACGCCAAAAACCTATCCATCCTGACCACCCTGCTCCTGACCCTCCTGACCTCACCGGCCGCGAAGGGCGAAACTCCGACGGAGGCGGTTTCCAAAGCGCTGGGATCGTCGGCCGCGGGTGATGACTCCATTCCGGCCCTACTCGATCCTGTCCTGCCGGAATGGGCCGTTCTTGGAAGTGTCGACGCCATTGAAAAGGCCTCCACGAGAAGCATGAACATCACAGCAACAGTGCTCGTGGTTGATCCAAGATACACCAAGGCGCCCCTGTTTCAGGACAACGTCACAGAACGGGTCGAACAGCTGCGTCAAAAGATGATCGAGGCCAAGGCACCCATCCAATACCTCAAAAGGGTGTTCGATCGAGGCGATGAAATCCGCGTTTCAGGAGTGCTATTCCCAAGCGTCGGAAGTGGAAAGAAGGCCAAGATTGTCTGGACTGGAACGAACAAAAACTGGGTGGACGCGTTGGATACCAAGTCTGGCCTGCCCGTCGAGGGCAGCGCTGAACATCTCGAACTTCAACGCATCATTGAAAAAGCGAACTCCGAGGATCTTCAGGAGTCCACGATGAGGTTCATTGCGATCATCCAGAAGGCTGGTGGATTCTCCCTACCAGGATTCGGTGATGCAGAGGTCGAGGGCACATCGTCCACCAACGCTGTTCCGCAGAATCCAGCCGTTTCTCCAACCAATTCGGTACCAATCGTCCCGTTGTTCAAGTTAGGCTCCGAGATTCAAAGGGGTCTCTCCACCCTCAAGGAAGGCAAGGTGGGTGCCTCACTGGGCAACCTGGCCAGGGGTTTCTGACAAACCCGACGAGCAAGGCTAAAACACGGGAGACGGGCTGAGGCCCGTCTCTTTTTTATGGTTCTGCAACATTTGCGATGGGTTGCTGGGTGGATGTACGCCACGGGGTCGGACCTCGCCGAGTCTTGACCAGGGCCCCGGTGTTGGGCGGCGCGGCCTAAGGGTCCATAGCCCCGACGAGGCCATCCCACCCGAACCCGGAGAGATCTACGCCCGTAGCCGGTGGCTGAGCGCAGCGACACCACCGGAGTCCCACGGCCCAAGATCTTCCCGCACCCTGAAGGGGTGCCAGCTCCGTCGAGTCGACCTTCGTTGAGGAGCCGCAATTGGGCCCGGTCGGCCTTCTGGCACGGCTGGCATCCCTGCCGGGATGCCGGGTGCCTGAACCCCATGATCGGTGGTGTCGCTGCGCTCAGCCACCGGCTACCCGCTGAGATGCCTCCGGCATCGACTCCCGCCAGGCCAAGGAGAAGCACCCACCGAAAACGACGAAAAACCTCAGAAATGGTCCGGTGCCGAATCAGCCCTTACCGAACAGGCGTCCAAGCCCCTCCTCGAACGGGCACGGGACGAAGCCAAACGCCTCGCTGGCCGGGACCGGATCCCCGACGTTGTCCTCCTCCAGCATCTGGATCTGATCCCGGTTGAGGGGCGGCGCCTGGTCCAGGATCCGTGGGAAGACGCTCTCAAGGATCCCGGCCTGGAGTCGCGCGATGGAGAGCGGCAGGTGAACCACCCCGCGGTGCCGCCCGGTCGCCTCAAGGATCATCCGGATGACCCGATCGAACGGATAGGACCGCGGACCGCAGAGATCGAAGGTCCGGCCCACAGAGGCCGGAGACGTCGGCGCCGAGGCAAAACAGTGTCCGACATCCTCCACCGCCACAGGCTGGACCCGGGATTGTCCGGTGCCGATCACCGGCAGCACCGGAGACCACTCGGCCATCCGGGCAAAGAGCCCGACAAACCCGTCGCCCGGCCCGTAGATCAGGCTGGGCCGGAAGATCGTCCAGTCGAGCCCACTGGCCCGCACTGCCACCTCGGCCTCCCATTTGGATCGATGATACCGCGCCACGGCTTCGGGGCGGGTTCCAAGGGCGCTCATGTGGATGAAGCGCCGTATCCCTGCCGACTGCGCGGCGTGGAGCATGTTCCGGGTCCCCTCGGTGTGGACCCGTTCGAAGGTCTGGTCACCGACCTCACTGATGATGCCCACAAGGTGGACGACGGCGTCGACCTCTCGGCAGGCGGCGGGAAGGCTCTCAGGCCGGAGAATGGAGCCCTGAACCGTCTCGCAGGTACCCCCCGGGGCGGGGCGGGTCCCCCGGGCGAGCACACGGATGGAGTGGCCGCGGGCCAGGAGGCGTTCGACGACGACCTTTCCGACAAATCCGGAGCCGCCTGTGACGAGGATCTTCACCTGGGAGAGAATAGTCCGGGAACCGTGGGATGCACCTTTGGATCCCGACATGGGGCTTGTCCGGGGCATCCCTCGTTTCCTAGGCTTCGAAACGTTCTACTCCCCATGAATTCAACCCCTCGCCTCAAGTTGTTCCTGATGATGGTCCTCGAGTTCTTCATCTGGGGCGCCTGGCTCCCGCTGATCTTCGGGTACCTCCCGAGCCTCAAGTTCTCGGCGGCGGAACAGTCCTGGATCCTGAACGCGTTCCCGATCGCTTCGATCGTCGGGATGTTCTTCAGCAACCAGTGGGCGGACCGGAAGTTTGCCGCGGAGAAGTTCCTGGCGGTGTCCCACCTCATCGGCGGCCTGGCGATCCTGTACTGCGGGTTTGCCAAGGAATTCTGGCCCTTCTTCCTAGCGATGCTCGTGCACTGCCTCCTGTACGTGCCCACGATCTCGATCACCAACTCGATCGCCTTCGCCAGCATGAAGGATCCGGCCAAGGAGTTCGGCATCATCCGCATGGGCGGCACGATCGGATGGATCCTGGCCGCCTGGCCGTTCACCTTCATCTTTGTCGACTGGGACGCGGTCCGCGCGGCGAATCCCGAGGGTCTGGGCAAGTGGCTGGAGGCGGTATTCAGCCACCCGCTGACCGGTGATGCCGCCAAGGCAGCCACGAAGTGGACCTACATCGTCGCCGGCATCGCCTCGCTGGTGCTCGCCGCGTTCAGCTTCACCCTGCCCCACACCCCGCCCAAGAAGGCGACCGGTGGCGCCAGCGAGAACCTCGCCTGGCTCGAGGCGGTCAAGCTGCTCGCCCACCCCTTTGTGCTCGTGCTGTGGCTGGTGACCTTCGTCGATTCCTTCGTCCACAACTGCTACTTCAACTGGACGGGCATCTTCCTCGGAACCGCCAAGGAGGCCGGTGGCGTCGGCATCGCCGCCCCCTGGATCACGCCGATCATGAGCATCGGTCAGATCGCCGAGATCCTAACCATGTTCGTCCTCGGCGCGACCCTGAAGACCCTCGGATGGCGAACGACGATGATCTTCGGCATTCTCGGGCATGCGGCCCGCTTCGCCGTGTATTCCTTCATGCCAGGGGATCCGACCGCGATCATCCTGATCCAGGTCCTCCACGGTGTCTGCTACGCCTTCTTCTTCGCGACGGTCTACATCTTCGTGGATGCCTATTTCCCGAAGGACATCCGCTCCAGCGCCCAGGGCCTCTTCAACCTCCAGATCCTCGGCATCGGAGCCCTCGTGGCCAACTCGATCTGCCCGTATCTGATGCAGTCGGTCTACACGAACCCCGCCACCAAGATGGTCGATTTCAAGGGCCTGTTCCTGGTGCCGCTCATCGCCTCGGCGGGAGCCGCGGTCGCCCTCGCGCTGTTCTTCCATCCTCCCAAGGCTCCGGCCGCCTCGGCAGGTGGATCCTCGGCCCCGGCCCACTGAACCCCACACCCTCCCGATCATGAACCTGACCCGCCGCCAGTTCCTCCACGGCACCACCGCAACGGTCGCACTCGCGGCCGCCGGATGTGCCACACCCAAGGTTCCCAAGGCCCCATTCGAGGTCAGCCTCGCCGAGTGGTCGCTCCACCGCGAGCTGCGGTCGAACGTCATCACCAACCTCGACTTCCCGAGGGTGGCGCGGACCGACTACGGCATCGAGGCCATCGAGCTGGTGAACCAGTTCATGATGGATAAGGCCACCGACGACGCCTACCTGAAGGAGTTGAAGAAGCGGGCCTCGGACGAGGGGGTGAAGATCCTGCTCATCATGTGCGACGGAGAGGGTGAGCTCGGGGATCCCGACTCGGCCAAACGCACCAAGGCCGTGATGAACCACCACAAGTGGGCCAATGCCGCCAAGGCCCTCGGCTGCCACAGCATCCGGGTCAACGCCGGCACCGGCGGTGTCGGCTCCCCGGAGGAACAGCAGAAGCGGGCCGCCGACGGCCTGTCCCAGCTCTCCGCCTACTGCGCCCCGCTGGGCCTCAACTGCATCGTCGAGAACCACGGTGGCCTCAGCTCGAACGGCAAGTGGCTGGCCGGAGTCATGCGGATGGTCAACAAGCCCAACTGCGGTACCCTGCCCGACTTCGGTAACTTCCAGATCTCCGAAGGCAACTGGTATGACCGGTATCTGGGAGTCAGCGAACTGATGCCTTTCGCCAAGGCCGTCAGCGCCAAGAGCTACAACTTCGACCAGGCCGGTCAGTGCGTGGAGACGGACTATCCGCGGATGATGAAGATCGTCCTCGACGCCGGATACCACGGCTACGTCGGCATCGAATACGAAGGCGACAAACTCAGCGAGGCCCAGGGCATCCGGGCCACCAAGCTGCTCCTCGACCGCATCCGCGAAGGCGTGCTCTGAAGCGCCGGTCCCCCGACCCCGGATGAAGCTCGCAGGTCGTTGGATCCTCGTCACCGGGGCCTCGAGCGGATTCGGGGCCGCTGCCGCCCGAAAATTCGCCGGTGAAGGATGTCACCTCCTTCTCGGGGCCCGACGGGATGAACGCCTCGCCGAAAGCGCTGCAGCCGCCCGCGCTGCCGGAGCCGCGTCGGTCCACCACCATTCCCTCGACGTCGGCCGGACCACCTCGGTGGAGGCGTTCCTCGACTGGGCGCGGTCCCTCACGCCGCGGATCGACGTCCTGATCAACAACGCCGGCGGTGCCCACGGGCTGGACCCCGTGGCCACGGCCCGGGACGAGGATTGGGAGGCCATGGTGCAGTCGAATTTCCTCGGGCTGCTCCGGATGACCCGCGCGGTGCTGCCGCTGCTCCCCCACCACGACGGTGCCTGGATCCTGAACGTCGGTTCCATCGCCGGTCACCGGGGCTACGAGGGGGGTGCCGCCTACTGCGGCGTGAAGGCGGGTGTGCGCCTAATCACGGAATCCCTGCGTCTCGAACTCAATGGGACCGGCATCCGGGTGGGTTCCATCGATCCCGGCATGGCCGAGACCGAGTTCTCGGATGTCCGGTTCAAGGGCGACACGAACCGCGCCGCGGCCGTCTACCGTGGAGTCCTGCCCCTGACAGCCGATGATGTGGCCGACTCCATGGTCTGGATGGCCTCCCGTCCACCCCACGTCTGCATCGACGAACTGATCCTCAAGCCCACCGACCAGGCCGCCTTCCACAAGGTCCACCGTCGGACCTGACGCTTCCGCCCATGGCGACGCGAATCCCCATGCGCCCCTCGCGATCCGCCTTCCGATGAATGTTCCCGGAACCGCTCCCGTCTGGGACACCGTCGTTGGTGATTCCGGGACCCACACTCTCTAGGGTCCCAGCCGTCATCCTCGGGACACCTCCCCCATGAACCTGTCGCACATCCTCGTCGCCCGCGGGCTGCTTACCGAGAGCCAGCTCAACGACGCCTTGGCGCTCCAGCGAGCGGAAGGACTGCGCCTCGACCGGGCCCTGGTCCAGCTCGGCCTGCTCACCGAGAGCCAACTGCTGGAGCTGATGTCCCAACAGCTCGACATCCCGCTGGTCCAGCTCCAGGACCTCGCCATCGACCCGGAGGTCCTCAGAAGCCTCCCGTCAAAGGTGGTCTATCGGAAACGCCTGGTGCCGATCTCCAGGGAAAATGGGATCCTCAATGTCGCTACGAGCGATGCCTTCGACCTCTACGCGTTCGACGATCTCCGGCTGAGCACGGGACTGGATGTCCGTCCTGTGCTCGCGCCCCGCGACGACATCGAGAAGGTCATCAAGACGCACTACGGCCTCGGAGGCGACACCCTCGACGAGATGGTCGGGGCGGATGGACTCGAGTCCATGACGAGCGCCGTCGAGGGCGGCGAGGACCTTCTCGAGGCCGCCCAGGAAGCCTCGGTCATCAAGCTCGTCAACGAGATCATCATCGAGGCGGTCAACGAGCGGGCGTCGGACATCCACATCGAGCCCTACGAGCACCAGATGTCGATCCGCTACCGGATCGACGGCGTGCTCCAGGAGGCCTCGGTGCCGCCCCAGATGCATCGGTTCCAGGCGGCGATCATCTCGCGCATCAAGATCCTGGCGAATCTCAACATCGCCGAGCGACGCATCCCCCAGGACGGCCGCATCAAGTTCCAGGTCGGTGGCCGCCAGGTCGACGTCCGTGTGAGCGTCATCCCGATGCTCTTCGGCGAGGGCGTCGTGATGCGTCTTCTCGACAAGTCGAACGTCCTCTTCACGTTGCAGCAGCTGGGGATGGACGACGCCACCTACGGCCTGTTCAAGGGCCTCATCGACCGTCCGCACGGGATCTTCCTCGTCACGGGTCCGACCGGTGCCGGCAAGACCACCACCCTCTACGCGGCGCTCAACGCCATCGTCGGACCCGGCATCAAGGTTCTGACCGTTGAAGACCCGGTCGAATACCACCTCCAGGGGGTGAACCAGATCCCGGTGAACCACCAGGTGGGCATGACTTTCGAGAAGGGACTCCGAGCGATTCTGCGTCATGACCCGGATGTTGTGATGATCGGTGAAATCCGCGATCTCGAGACTGCCCGGGCCGCGACCCAGGCGGCGATGACCGGCCACCTGGTACTGTCGACACTCCACACGAACGATTCCGCCTCCGCAGCCATGCGACTCGTCGAGATGGGGGTCGAACCCTTCCTCGTCAGCAGTACGATGATCGGGGCGATGGCCCAGCGCCTGGTGCGCAGGGTGTGTCCGAAATGCCGCGAGGAGTACGAGCCGGAGCCCGGAACCCTGCCTCGGGACCTGGTCCTCGCGCCCGGTGAACGCCTGGTGCGGGGCACCGGCTGTCCCCATTGCCGCAACACGGGCTACCGCGGTCGGAGCGGGCTCTACGAACTCCTTGTGATGAACGAGGTTATCGCCGAGAGGATCATCGAGCGCGCCCCATCACCACAGATCGTCGCCGCGGGTCGCTCGAGCGGACTCCGCCTTCTCCGGGAGGACGGTTGGATCAAGGTCCGCGCGGGCGTCACGACCCCCGACGAGGTGGTGCTCTGCACGGCACTGTAGTCCGGCATCCCGATGGCCAAGTTCGCCTACACCGCGATGAACGAGTCCGGCGCGCGCGTCGCTGGAACCCTCGAGGCCGACAGTGAAAGTGCCGCGCTCCGAATGCTCGAGGAGAAGCGGCTCTTCCCGGTGTCGGTGAAGGGCGTCGGCGCCGCCGCATCGGGCAAGCCACGACGTCGTCGGGTGAAGGCGGCCGAACTGGGCCTGCTCTACGGGCAGCTGGCGGACCTTCTCGGCTCCGGGGTTCCGCTACTCCGGGCGATGGACTCGCTCGTGAAGTCGACCCCGTCGCCCCCGGTGAAGGAACTGCTCCGGGAGATCCGGGCCTCCGTGGCCGACGGCCGTTCGCTCACGGAGACGCTGCGGCTGTATCCCGAGGTCTTTCCCCCGCTGCACACCGCCATGGTGCAGGCCGGCGAGCGAGCCGCGTTCCTCGAGGAGGTCCTGCGCAGCCTCGCGGGGTTCATCGAACGGTTCGAGGAGCTCCGCAGCAAGGTCCTGGGCGCCCTCATCTACCCCGCCCTGCTCGCCGGACTTGGCACCGTCGTGATGCTCGCCGCCCTGATGTTCTTCGTGCCCAAGTTCGAGCCCCTCCTCGGCAACGTGAAGAAACCGCTGCCATCGGAGATCATGTTCACGGCCAGTTTCATCGTCCGGAAATACTGGTACCTGCTGATCGTCGGAATCGCCGGGGTCGGAGGTCTCCTCTGGACACAGCGCCAGAACGAGGCGGTCAGCCGGAAGCTGGAGATCTGGCGCCTCAAGATTCCGGTCGTGGGCTCCGCCCTCCGACTCCTCGCGATCACCCGATTCTGCCGGATCCTCGGCACCATGCTCGCCAACGGCGTCCCTCTCCTGGCCGCGCTGAAGATCAGCAAGGACGCCACCGGCTCAAACCTGCTAGCTGAGCGCATCGCGAGCGCGACCGAGGCGGTCCGGGACGGCAAACGCCTCTCCGAGGAGCTCGGGAAGGGCGACTTCATCCCGGAGCAGATCCTCGCGATGATCACCGTGGCCGAGGAATCCAACAACCTCGACAAGGTCCTGGTGCAGATCGCCGACACGGTCGAGCGACGAACGAATCGTCAGGTCGACCAGGCGGTCCGACTCATCGAACCCGCGATTCTCTGCGGTGTCGCGGCGGCGATTGGGTTCCTCGCCTTGGGGCTCCTGCTTCCGATCTTCACGATGGCGAGCGCCCTGGGCTCGAAATAGGGGACCTGTCCCGCTGGGCAACTCGCTGCGTCCCCGGTGCTACCGCCACGCAAACTCGCCGTTCTCCACGGTCCAGTCGTTGCCAAAGAAGCCGGCACCCAGGACCGCTCCCGAACCCAGTTCCAGGGTGGTGGGGCCAAACACCGTCACATCCGGCAGCGCCACGCCTGCCATGAAGTAGGGCAACCGATCCGCCAGCCGCATCCCCACCGGGCCCGTTCCTGACACCACCCCGACGCAGGCGACATCGCTGTCCCGGCGCGGCCTGACGAAGAGACAACAGAGATCCATCCCCGTTGTCTCCCGACCGCCGACTCGGACCGATCCGCGTCGCACCTGGACCGGGCTGTCCGCGAGCAGAGCCTTCCATGCGGCGTTGCTGTCTGCATTGCCATACAGGATCACCCCACGATCCCGATGCCGTCCGGGATCGAAGTCCGTGTCGGGAATCATCTCCAGACTCGCGTTGCCCCGATACCAGAAGCTCTCGGAGTCAAACCGAGCCTTTGCCTGGGCCCAGCCGTTCTCCTCTGCAGTCCCCTGGGTGCCGTAGACCAGGAGGACCCGATGGGCAAAAGCCTCCTTAAACGGCCCGGCCCGATGCGGCCCCTTGTCGACAACAGAGGCCGGTCCGGAAGGCGACCACCGATCGCCTTGGCGTGTCACCCACACGGTCCTCGGTGTGACACCCCGGGGAGTGGAACCCTCTTGCACGAGATTCGTGAGCGTCTGGCCATCCAGCGTCAGGGTCGGGATGGAGCCCTTCTCGAGAAGATCCAGGTGCAACGCGAGACGGGCGACGTTTTCGGTACTGCCGTTGACCCGACGCGACGTTGCGTCCCACTCGAGGTCGATCCGGCTCGGCGCGAGCGCGTGAAGCTGTGCTTCAATCGACGCCCACTGGCATTTGGCCGAGATCCCGGGGTTTGCTGTGGTGAAGCGGAGTCGTCGGACCTCGGTCGGTCCCGGGATGCGATGGCGCGCGAAGAGATCGAAGATCCCGGGCCAATCCACGCTCTGGTTCCCGAACCAGTGTCCGGCTCCCGGCACCTCATGCCACGCAAAGTCATGGTGGAACGTCCCCAGCAGCTCCCTCATCGTTCGGGCTTGGGTGACCGGCACGTTGTCGTCGGCATCACCATGCAGGATATAGATCCCGTGCTGGAGGTAGTTGGTCGCCAGCACGAAGGTGTCGACCGGCGTGGCGGCCCGCTGGATCAGGCGCTGGACGTCGTTGGTCGGTGAGGGTCGCCGTCCACCGCCATAGGTGCCCCAACTGATCCATCCGGCGCTGGGTGCGAGGGCTGCAAACCGGTCGGGCAACGTGCCGCCCATCTGCCACGTGCCATGCCCTCCCATGGAATGTCCTGTCAGATAGGTCCGCGAACGATCGGTTCGATAGAGGTTCTGCACGCGATCCAGAACCTCGATGGCATCCCGGCGTCCCCAGTCCTCCCAGTCGAACCCGAACGGCCGACGGTTGGTGGGGGCCGCGATGTGCAGGCTGGTCTTGGGGACATAACACGCTGCCTGACCGGCGCCCTCCACCCCGGCTCCATGGGCGCTGAGCACAAGGCCTGGAGCGGTTGTGTCCCCGTCCAAAGGGCGAGCCGGCACGAAGCCATAGTACTGGACCGAGCCGTCGATCCCGCTGACGAACGTTTCGCGACGCGTCGACTCCCTCGGAAAGGCGGAAAGCAGGAAGGTCCGGGTCGCCAGACGGGTCCGGCCGTCGCGCAGTTCCAGGACAAGGTCCAGCCGGTTGGTCCGGGAGCGTCCCGAATGGTCGATCCGGAACGGGGTCTTGTGAACGCCGAACGCTGGGAGGGTGGGTACTCGGTTGTCCGTGGTTCCGCCACCCGCCACGGTCGCACGGAGGGTCAGGCCCTCGACGGGTTTTCCTGTGGCATTGACCACGAGCACAGCACCGACCGTGTCATTGCGCTGGCCCAGGACGAGGTCGGGCAACGTGGGGTCCCTCGACTCAAGTGCGATCGGTTCGGTGGGCTCCGCCAGGCGGACGTTCAAGGCACCACGGCCCGTCGCGAACAACAGCTCGTTCGTGCCCATCCGCATCACCACCGGCAGGGACACCGATCCATTCCGGTAGATGTCACCGGCCCGTGGGACGCCATTGACGTAGACCATCTGATGTCCCGCCGCCTGCAGGAGAAGGACGCGTTCCTCGTCCGACACGAATGGCACCGACACATAGCCGCCACGAACGGCAGGATGTTCGAAGTCGCCTCCGGGCTTCGCCACCACCGTCTCCCAGACCGCATTGGTTCCCGCGGGCAGGACCACAAGATCGCCCGCCTTGGGCGGGGTCCAGGTTCCCTGGACGATGCGGGCCTCAACGGGGTCGATGCGGAATGGCACACGGCCCATGCGTCCACCGAAGGCCACGGCGACGCCCTCCCGCAGGACGATGTCTTCTACTGCAGTTGCGGTAAAGACGAAGCCAAGGAGGAGGGTTGCGGTTCGGAGGAGGCGGTGCATCGATGCAGCCTACCTTCCGGGATCGAACGACGGCAATGCGGGCCCTCCGGGATGTCCTCGCTTAGAAGCCCGAAATGGGACACCCGCGAGGCTAGCGGATCCGGAGGTAGGAGTAGGTCAGCCCCCAGAGGATGAGGAGCAGGATGACGAAGAGGGCGATGAACCGGTTCCGGGCCACACGACGCTCATAACGGAGCGTCCGGAGCCCCTGTACGCTGCCCGCCGCGAGCATCCGTGCCATCCGGGGGTTGTTGGAGGCAGGGCCCCTCAAATGGACGGACCACCGACGGATCGCGGCCATGAGATCGAATTTCGCGACCCCGAACTCGTTGTAGTAGCCCGGGGGCCGCTGGGGGACCGGAACCGGATTCGGTTCCAACCGTTCCCCGAAGGCCTTCGATCCCGCCGCGGCGTCCTGCGGAACCGCCGGAGGCCGAACGACGGGCTTCGGCTGTTCCTGGGCCAAGTGGCTGACTTGTTGGGTCAGCCGTGCGATTTCCCGCTCCAGCTCCCGTTCCCGGGCCGCCAGCGGATCCGCACCGTCCTTGTTTCCAAACCAGCCCATGGAGGTTGTGACCTGTTGGCTCAGCGCCTCACCGACACCACGACCAGGACGACGACCCCGATCAGTGCCGCCACCGCGACGGGCCAGGTCAACGCCAGACCCAGCCGACAGAGGGACATCATCGGGAGCGAGGCCAGCGCCCGGACTGGATCGGAAGGCAAACCGGGGCGTGTCTCGGTGTCAGTCCCCTTTGCGTCGAGGACCGGCCAGCTGCGGCAGGCGCCCAGGTATTCCCTCCGGGCGTTCTCGATCGTGGTCAAGGCTCGGGTTAGTTCCTTCTCCCAGTTCTCCGCGGTCCAGGCCTGCTCATTGAGCTGCTCGACCGATCCCAGGGCCTCGCGGAGTCCGACCAACGACTTGGCCATCTGCTCGGCGTCCTGGCGGGCCTGATGTTCCGATTTGTCGAGGATGCCGATACCCCGGGCGAGGGCCTGCAACATCTCGGTCCGTCCATTGCCGAACTCCGCCCGCCTCCTCCGCATCTCTTCGACCGCGGCACGCGCCCTCTCCAGCTGGTCCTGGGCTTCTTTCAGCTTGGCCAGCTGCTGCTGGGTGCCCGTCAGCTGGGCATCCAGCTCCTCACGGGTCGGTGCCCGATTCCCGGGAGGTGGAGTCCGGGTCGGCGACACGTCGGCATCCACGAAATCCGTACCATCGAAGGCCATGGACGAACGGTGTCCCGACCCGCGCCGGTCGCCAAGCGAGGAATGCACGGGACCGTTCCCGGCGGGATCGAGATCTCCGAAGCCAACGTCCTACGGAGTCCCAGGCAGGGTGGTGAACGGCACGCCGGTCTCGGGATCCACCGGGACGGCCTTGAGGACTCCTGGCACCAGGTCGGAGGGGACGCCCACCGTCTGGCCGGTCGACAGCGACACCGATCGGGCGGCGAGGGCAAGGATAAGACGGCGGGTGTCCCGCTCCGTCTCCCGATATCGGGTCAGGAACTGTTTGCGGGCCTGGGTCTCGGAACCGGCTCCAACCCGCTCACCCACCTTGGCCACCAGACCGAAGGCGGCCAGGGACCAGTTGCGCTCGGTCTCGAGGATCCGTTCTGCCGTGTCCCGAGACTCCTCGGCCCGCTCGAGTTCCTGGGCCAGACTGCGGCAGGTCGAGGCGTCCAGCATTGGGGTCATGGACCGGAGCGAGGCCGTGGCGACCTTCTCGACCGCCATGCCCGACAACGCCTCCAGCTTTCGACCACCGCGAGCGATCGTCTGTCCGACGAGGATCATATCCACCCACGCACGGGCGGCGGCGTTGGTCCGACCCTCGAGCAGCTCGGCCTTGGAGCGCAGACCCACCAGCACCGCGAGACGCTTCAGCTGTGTGAGTTCGGTGAGCTGGCGCTCGGGCCATTTCGGGTCGGCCTCCAGAGCGACGCCCGAGGGACCTCGGACTGCCATCCGGACCTGGTCCAGCGCCTCACGCTGGGTTGTGGCAAACTCTCGGACCTTGTCGGCCGACACGTCCGCGATGTCGCCCTCAGGACCCTGGATCCGGTGGGCGACTTCAATCACGGTGACATAGCCGTTCGGATCCGGGACTTCCGGGAGGGTGCCGGAGTGTCGCACCCATCGGTCGGCAACCTTGAAGGCCAGAACCAGGATGCCCAGGGCCGCGAGGAGCCGGAATGCCCATTTGAATGCGCTCTTCATGGGTTGATTAGATTCAGTGGCGACGGCCATTCCAGACAATTGCAGCGGTGGTTTCGGATCGGCCAACCACCCCGCCTTTCAGGGTGAATCCCACGGAACCGGCAGCCAACGACTCAGCCCTTGAATCTAGGAGGGACATGCACACCGTCTTTCCTGATGAATCCATCACAGCACTCGGGATCCCGTCGTCAGCTCCTGAGCCTCGCCGGCGCCACCATAGCCGGCTCATGGGTCGCCCAGGCGGGTGGCCGAAGACCCTTGGTACCCAGGTCTGAAACACCCCGGGATCTGGTCCCGTTCCGTTTCACGGTGACTCATGCTTCGGTCAGGACACTCCTTGTCACGGCCGGGTCTCCGGGTCATCAGCTCGGTGATCTGCGCGTACTGCCGGCAACACCAATCCAGGATTCCTCCGGCGCCACGATGGGTCGCCTCGACGCCACCCTCACCACGACCAGCGTGGACTACCCCGGGGTCGGGGATGAAGTCCGCATGGGAAACCTCTTCTTCGTCTTTGGTTCCGGAGAGCTTCATTTTGCGGGCTCAGCAGACCAGCTGTTGGTAGCGGGTAGCGGATTCTATCCCGGGATCTCCAGCACGATTGCCACAGGGGCTACCCTGGTCCGCCCGATCATCGGAGGCTCCGGTCAATACTCCGGTGCCATCGGATCCGCCACGTCAGAGCACCTGGCGAACGGGTCCTGGCGCCACACCTTCGACTTCCTGGTTCCCGGGGTCCGGGTCTGACCCGGGGTCAACCGGCTGGCCTGCCGGACCAGGGTTTTCCTGAGCCGGGCCTAGACCGCCAGGTGGCCCTTGAGGACCCGCAGCGTTCGCCGGACTCCCTCAGGCCCCACCCGCGATGCGTGTCCAGGCCCTTGGTCATCCATGAACGCGACAAATGTTCCAGGACCGAAGAACCGTTCCTGAAGTCGCTCAGGAGCACCCGCGAAGACCGAGAATCCGCCGTCGTGGACTTCCTGCACATAGGTGACCGGTCCGTGCTCCGGATCATGGGCGGCGTTGTGGAGTTCCCGCGCCTCGCCCGCCCCAAGCCGCTGCTCTGTCGTCCGGAGCACCCGGGAGTCGAACGCCTGGCGGGACATCGTGATGTCGACGACCCGGGAATGATGCGGTGCGGTGGGTTCACAGCAGACAACGGCGAGGGAGATTGGGTTCATCGGGCGTCAGAGTGATGAACGCAAACTGCCGTGACCAGACCAGGCTGCCGTAACCACGGCGCATGGCAGTGTCAGGGACTGAGCCCCTCAGGTCCCCATCTCGACCGGTCCAGCCGGTTCGACCCTCATGGAGGCCATAGGGCTCATCTCGGCCGGACGCTGTAATGCAGAACACCACACCCGGCACCCTGGAGGGGTTAGGATCCCTTTCCCCGACGATCGACACTCCATTCTCAACCAGGCTACGACCCCTTGGGCTCCAGGAGCCTTCCGAAGGCCTCCAATGACTCGATGGTGGCGGTCCTGCGATGCCACGATCTCAGAACGACGGGATCCTTCTCCTGTTCAAGACGCTCTCCGATCCCGGGCGGGGTGTGCCCAAAGCGTTCCTCCAGCACGTCCCGGATAGCCTCCCGCAGGGTCAGTAGCTGGCCCTGGGAAATACCCTGGGAAATACCCTGGGAGATGCCTTGGGAGATGCCTTGAGCGAGCCCCTCGGCGAGGACCTCCCGGCGGATACGGCGTTCGAATGTGGTGATGATCGGCATGATCGTAGTTCCCTCAGATTGGTTGACCTGGTTGATGAATTCAACGTCGAGCTCGTCAGGCAATGGGTTCATGGCTTCAAGCGCCCGAAACAGTTTCTCGAGGTGACCCCGCGGAAAGCCCTGACGTATCAGTTCGCGGATCCATCGAAGTTTTGCCCGCATCCGCGCCGCGGGATCCTTGGCGGTCCGTTGGGCGATCCGATGGGCCAGGACCACTTTGGCCACCGGATTGGGACTGGCCTCCAGGAATTCGTCAGTGAAGTCCGTGAGCTTGCAGACGTGGTACTGGAATAGGCAGCCGGAACCGGCGATACGCAGATCGAGATCGCCCGGGCGATGGTGGGGATCGGGGTCGCCGAGGATCGCCAGACTGAGAATGGGCATCCGGTGCTGTTCGTAGATCCGGTAGTAGTACTGGAACATTCGGACAGGCGTGTCCTCCGAGGCCTGGGACTGGATTTCGAGATGGAGATAAATCCACTGGGAGCGGCCATCCTTGAAGAAGACGCGGACGAGCTTGTCGACTCGACGACGTCGTGAGCCACGTCTGGGGAAGAGGGATCGGAGCTCGGAGTCGAGGAATTCGTAGCCGCGGCTCCAGTCGATTTCACCGGAGATGGTGGGGAGCGAGAGCTCAATGAGCCCCGGGAGAAAGACTTCTACAGTCTCCTTCCAGGCGCCGTCGAAATCGGATGCGGGAACGGACATCCCGTTGATCCGACCAAATTCCAGGGTCACTCGAACATCGCTAGATTTGGGGAGGGGAAGGCTCTTGCAGAAACGCGGAGAGGAAGAAGGGACTCACACGGAGGTGCGGGGACGCGGAGGGAGGAGACGAAAGAGATCGGGAGAGATCGCTGCAAGCGACCGGATCCCTCCGATCCCCATCTTGGTCAGTCACGCTTTTGGTCTTTGCCTCGGATCGCGGATACCCACACTCCATCCGAACGTCATGAGCGCCTCCGCCAAATCCTCCGCCAAGTCAAAGATCTCCAAGAACCCCGCCAACATCCGGCCGTTCTCGTCAATCGTCGTCGACGGCATCGAGCGCGCACCGAGCCGCGGAATGCTCTACGCCACAGGTTTCAAGAAGGAGGATTTCCGGAAGCCCCAGATCGGCGTCGCATCCACCTGGAGCATGGTCACCCCGTGCAACATGCACATCGACCAGCTCGCGGTCAGCGTCTCCCAGGGCATCAACGAGGCCGGCGGCAAGGCGGTCGTGTTCAACACGATCACGATATCTGATGGCATCTCGATGGGGACCGAGGGCATGAAGTACTCGCTTGTCTCGCGGGAGGTCATCGCTGACTCGATCGAGACTGTCGTCGGTTGCCAGGGCTTCGACGGCTTCGTCGCGGTGGGTGGCTGCGACAAGAACATGCCCGGCTGCCTGATGGCGATCGCGCGCCTCAACCGTCCGTCTCTGTTCGTCTACGGCGGCACGATCCTCCCGGGTGAGCTCGACGGGAAGGACGTCGACCTGGTCAACATCTTCGAGGCGGTGGGCAAACACGCCGCCGGTGCCTGTTCCGAAGAGGATGTCGAACGCGTCGCTGAGGTGGCAATTCCCGGGGCTGGATCCTGCGGTGGCATGTACACCGCCAACACGATGGCCAGCGCCATCGAGGCTCTCGGTATGAGCCTTCCAAACTCGTCGGCCCAGGCCGCGGTCTCCAAGGAGAAGACCCTGGACTGCGAGAATGCCGGTGCGGCGGTCATGAACCTGATCCGTCGCGGCATCCGGCCCCGCGACATCCTCACCAAGGAGGCCTTCGAAAACGCCATGACCCTCGTCATTGCCCTTGGCGGCTCGACCAACGCCGTGATGCACCTCATCGCCATGGCGCACTGCGCCGGGGTCAAGCTGACCCTCGACGACTGGACCCGCATCGGAAAGCGGGTGCCTGTGCTCGCGGACCTGAAGCCTTCTGGCAAATACGTCATGGCCCGGTTGGTGGAAATCGGCGGCACCGTTCCGCTGATGAAAATGCTCCTCGACGAAGGACTCTTCCACGGCGACGTCCTCACCGTCACCGGCAAGACCATGCGGGAGAACCTTCGGAAGGCTCCCCGTTATCCGAAGGGCCAGGACATCGTCCGGGGCTTCGATAATCCCATCAAGCCGACCAGCCATCTCGTCGTCTTCCGCGGCAACCTTTGTCCTGGTGGAGCCCTTGGGAAGATTTCCGGGAAGGAAGGCCTCAAGTTCTCGGGTCGCGCGATCGTCTTCGAACGCGAGGAGGACGCCCTGCAGGGGATCCTGGGTGGCAAGGTCAAGGCCGGCCACGTCATCATCATCCGTGGCGAGGGTCCCAAGGGCGGACCTGGCATGCGGGAGATGCTCTCACCCACCAGCGCTATCATGGGCAAGGGCCTCGGCAAGGAAATCGCCTTGATCACCGATGGACGGTTCAGCGGCGGTTCCCACGGCTTCGTGATCGGCCACGTCACACCCGAGGCCTTCGACGGCGGCCCGATCGCCGTGGTCCGCAACGGTGACCCGATCGTGATCGACGCCGAGAAGCGCGCCATCGATCTCAAGATCCCCGCCAAGGAGCTCGCCGATCGCCTGAAGCGCTGGAAGCAACCCAAGCCGAACTACCGTCGGGGCATCCTGGCCAAGTACGCGGCCCAGGTCAGCTCCGCCAGCGAGGGCGCTGTCACCGACAGCCAGTTCTAGGAGGCGGACGCCCTCTTCGATAGGCATGAAAGAGGCCGGGGCGCTCACCCCGGCCTCTTTTCTTTCAACCCTTGGTGCCCTGCGTCTTCGTCTTCCCCGCAGGCTCCGTAATTCGCTGGGCCGCTGGAAGGCCGTAGCGACGGATCACCCTCTGGGTCGCCTGATCCATCGAGGCGGCATCCAGGAGCAGGGACTGAAGGGTGTCGCCCTTCATGAACTCGACCCGATGGACACCGTCCTTCGGGTCCTTCAACGCCTCGACCACATCCGCCAACGTCGAGATCCTTCGGCCATTGATGCGATCGACCACGAGGAACCGGGCCTCCTGGTAGCCAACGTTGACGGGATCAGGCAGCACGTTGCTGAGGAGAACGAGCGACGGACGCTCTGCTGTGGGACTTCCATTCTGATAGTGCTGGAGTCGGAACGGCGCCCGACGCCGCCAATCCTCGCCCCAACCCCTCAGGAACGGCTGATCGAGGGCCTGGAACACCAGTCCGCCCGCCACCACGTACTCCGGCGGGTGGTCGAACAGTTCCCGTGGGACAAGGTCGTCGTGGTACTCAGCCTTCGGCAGGACATAGCTGATGTTGGTCTCCGCCCCCTCACGCCAGACCTTCATTGGAACGGTGTCGCCTGCGAGGTGACCGCGGCTTGAAAGGTTCTCGAGGAGGAGATGCCCGTACTGCGGGTCGAGGTAATCCCCGGCTGCATCGATGGGGAACCCGTCGACCTGCAACAGAATGTCCTTGGGCCTGAGGACCGCCTCCACTCCGGGGCGTTTGGGGACGCGGATCACGATCGCTCCTCGGCCAAGTCCCTTGAGCCCGAGATGTTCCAACGTCGTCGGGTTCTCACCGGGCTCCCAGACGAAGTCGAAATACCCCATGCCGGGATACCGACCCTTGGCGCGGGCCTCGAGGATCTGTCGGATGAATGGCGCCGGTACGACATTGCAGGTGTTGCCACCTTTGGAGGTGGTCAGACCTGCCACCGTGCCATTGAGCGTCACCGGCTCCGCCCAGCCCAATCCTCCGAGATCCGTGTTCAGCTCCAGAGTCAGTCGCGGGGCGAAACTCAAAGACCCATCCTTGACGGTGAATTTGCTGAACTCGACTCGGCGACTCTCGAGATTGCCATCCTTCCAGCGGATCAGATTGAAATCCTGCGCCGGGGGAATGGCCTTTGCCAGCCGCGCGGGGCGTAGTCCCACCCAGAATTCCGGATCCTCCGACGTGATCACCGCGAGATCGGCATGCGGATCGAACCAGACCACCTTGGCTGGATACCACTTGCCCCGTCCCCCCTTCTGCAGCCGGACCAGGGTCTCGGTGGGCAGATACTGGGCCGTGGTGACGATTTCACGATCCCCGACGTACAGACCATGCTTGCGGACCGAACGGGTCGGGGTATTCCACGGTTGGAAGAAGTCGTAGTCCTTGAAGGTAACCTCGACGGTGACGACCGACTTCTCCCAGGCGGATTCGGCGGCGGAGGCCGGCACGAGGCCGACGATCAGGAGAAGGACGAGGAGGAGTGGGCGGGTCATAGGCGGCGGTCGGAGGAGATTCCGTAGGTTTCAAGAACCTGGGGGGTGGCCTGGGCCGAGGCCTCACGCTCGAGGCACTCAAAGCCGTCTTGGCCGGCAAATTCTATGACATGAGCCCCCTCCTTCTTCAGTCCAAGGGCCTGCGCAACATCCTCGAGACGATCGATCCGCACCCCGTTGATCCGGTTCACCAGCACCTTGCCCCGGACGCGGAGGTTTGCATTGGCCGGATGCGCCAGAACCGTCGAGAGGACAACCGGTTCGGATCGTGCCCCACCCGGATCCTCGGAACGCCGATAATACAGCTCATAGAACAGGGCGGAGCTCGAGGCGTCGGGCCGGTCCCGGCCCAATGTGCGCAGGTAATCGGCACTCAGGGGCGTGAACACCAGTCCCCCGTGGATCAGGTAGCGTGGAGGGACATCGTACTGGTTCCCCGCCAACCGATCTCCCTGGTAGACGGCCACCGGGACTTCGACCTCGATCGGCTTGCGATCCCGCCAGACCTTCAGTTTCACCGTCTCCCCGTCCTGCACCGTCTGGAACAGGATGGCCCCGGAGACCCGGTTGTCCCGATACAACACCGTGCCGTCGCTGCCGACCGGATAGCCGGCGATTTCCATCACCACATCGTCCTTCTTCAGGAGCTTCTCGGCAGGCCCGCCCGGACGTAGACTGTCGACACGCGCCCCGACCCCGTCCTCCGGCAGTCCGAGGAACCTGCGATAGGCCGGGTTCTGGAGCGGCACCAGATTGATGCCTGCTTCGGGGAAGCCGGTGTATTTCCCGTCCTCAATGTCCTTGAGGAAATGTCGGATCACCTCGGGAGGGATGAAGAATCCCGCGTTTTCGAGTCCCGGGACGCCCTGGAAGGCGACACCGACCACCTTATCGTCCTGGAGCACGGGTCCACCACTGTTGCCTGGGTTGATGGCCGCATCGGTCTGGACCGCGAGCAGGAATCGGTTGCCGGGATGAGCGTAGTTCTGCACCTCGATGCGGGAGACAACGCCGCGGGTGAAGGAAATCTGCTCGCCTCCCGCGGGGTAACCACAGGTGACGACGGCCGACCGGACCGCCGGCAGGTCGCCAAACTCGAGGGGTTCGAGACCGTCGAAGAAGGAGGGGTCTTCCACCTCCAGAATAGCCAGATCGCAGTCATTGCCGGCATAGGCCACACGAGCCTGGAAGGGTCGGGGGTCCTGATAGCGGCGGACGAGGATCTGCTTCGCCCAAGCGATCACGTGGGCGTTTGTCATGATCTTCCTGCCCTTGATCACAAAGCCGGACCCCCCGGAACGACGGACGTTGTCGGAACGCCACGGCGAATCGAACTGGGGTTGCTGACTGAAGGTGAGGATCTGGATGACCGAGCGTTCGGGGGATCCTGCCTGGAGCCCCAGCACGGTCAGACAGAGGACGGCGACGGCCAGTGTCTTGGAGAGCACGACTCAAAGTGCGGAGGAGTGCCGGATGGGTCAAGGCACATGGAGCTACGACACCTCCGCTGATCCCCAAACAGAGTCGGCTCCCTCTCCCCCTGGTGTCGCCTTGATGATCAAACCCTCTTTCCAACCCCGTCTTTCCTACGTGTCCCCGCATGTTCGCGTTAATCCCCATTCCCCAACATCCCAGGATCGCCATCGCCTGGGCCCGGATTGCAGGTTGAGCGATTCCCAGAGTCGTTCCACGTTGAGGGCCTTGAAGGGGAACCGTCCTCCCGCGTCAGGTCCCGACATCCTTGACGCCGTCCGCTCCGTTCCGGGTTGGAAACCGCTGGTCCAACGCCTCGGGACAGGAGAGGTCGTGTCGTGGTCCGGCATCACACCCGCCTCGACCCCCTGTCTGGTCGCCGCCCTGTGCCGCCAGTTTCCCGACCGGTCCATCCTCGTCGTGGTCGATTCCCTCAAGACCCAGGAACAGGTCCACGCCGACCTCAACACCTGGCTGGCAGTCGGGGCCGGAAAGGAACGGTCCGACAAATCCCAGACCTTCCTGGGCGCCCGGTTCTTCCCGGCCTGGGACGTCCTGCCTACCGAGAAGAAGCTGCCGCACGTCGACATCGTGAGTGAGCGCCTTGAATCACTCGTGGCGCTGTCCGATCCCCAGCAGCGGGAACGTCCGATCGTCGCCACGGTGACCGCTCTCCAGCAGCTGACGTTCGGTCGCGAGGCCCTGGCCCAACGGGTTCGTGCGCTTGCCCGGGGCGATACCTGCAATCCTCTGGATCTCATCGAATGGCTCGAGGAACAGGGCTACGAGCCCGAGACCCAGGTTACCGGTAAGGGAGAACTCTCCTGGCGCGGCGGAATCGTCGATCTCTGGCCCATGAGCTCACCATGGCCGGTGCGCCTTGAGTTCTTCGGCGACGAGCTCGAGTCGCTCCGGGAATTCGATCCTCAGACCCAAGTTTCCCGGGAGCAGATCGAAGCCCTAAGAATCCCTCCGGCCGGTGAGCTTGGACTGCTGCAGATCCGGCCCAAGTCATGGGACTCCCCGGAGACCGTATCGACACCCTCCAGCACCGAGGCCCTGTCGAGCCTGGTGGAGCACCTCCCTGAGAAGTCGCTCGTCGTGCTCCTGGAACCTGATGCCTTGATGGACCAGGCCCTGCGCCATTCCCAGCAGGCGGAGCCGGATAGCCCCTTCCACCACTCCTGGGTGGACTTCTACCAGCTCCTCCAACGTCGAGGCCTCACCGTACTCGAGATTTCCGGGGAGGCCGAAACCCTGACAGAACCGGAGGCGGAGTCCTGCCGGTGGCCCTCGACGGTATCCCTCGACGCGTTTCGTCCCATCGGCTCAGTCCTGCCCGAGGCGGCCGTGGCGGAGGCGCAGCGCAGGGAGTTCTTCCGTCAGATCCATCGATGGCTGCGTCAGGGCACGGCGGTCCATGCCTTCTGCGGTACCGAGGGTGAACGCCAGCGGTTCCTCGAGCTCTGGACGGAGTACGGCCTGGCCTCAGCCGATGACACAGCCGTCACGGCAAACCCGGTGGTCCATCTCGGTGCCATCTCCCGGGGGTTCCTGATGCCGGACGCCTCCCTTGCGGTGGTGACCGACGCGGAGATCTATGGTCGGTACAAGGTCTCCCGACCTCGCCGCCTAAAGTCCCCACACGCCCGGGCCCTGCGATCGGCCCTCGAGGTCGACTTCACGGAATTCGAGGACGGGGACTTCGTCGTCCACCTGCAGCACGGCATTGGCCGGTTCCGCGGACTCAAACTGTTGCCGCCACCGAAGACTAAGGAGTCCAGACCCTCTCCGGAGGTGTCCCAGGGTCAGGAATGTCTCGTCATCGAATACGCGGCCCGGGAACCCGGAGGTGAGTCGCCCCGCCTCTACGTGCCCGTCAGTGAGGCCCACCTGGTCAGCCGCTACGTCGGCGCCGGCAAGGCCCGGCCCATCCTGAGCACGCTCGGGGGTACGCGCTGGACGAAGTCAAAGCTGGAGGCCGAGAAGGCGGTCAAGGATCTCGCCGGGGACCTCCTGAGGATCCAGGCGGCCCGGTCGACATTGCCCGGACACGCCTTCGCACCCGACACCAACTGGCAGCGGGAGTTTGAGGCCTCATTCGAGTTCGAGGAGACGCCCGACCAGTTGCGGGCGATTGAGGCCACCAAGCGGGATCTTGAATCGACGCGGCCCATGGACCGGCTGATTTGCGGTGATGTCGGCTTCGGAAAGACCGAGGTCGCCATCCGTGCCGCGTTCAAGGCGGTGATGGCTGGCAAACAGGTCGCCATCCTCGTCCCAACCACCGTCCTCGCCCAGCAGCACTACAACAACTTCCGCGAACGGATGGCCGAGTTCCCGGTCCGACTCGAGCTCTTCTCCCGCTTCCGCACCCCGAAGCAGCAGCGCGCCGTCCTCGAGGCCGCCGCCGCCGGCACGGTCGACATCGTCATCGGCACCCACCGGCTGGTGTCACCGGATGTCCAGTTCAAGGACCTAGGACTCGTGATCGTCGACGAGGAACAAAAGTTCGGGGTGAAGCACAAGGAGCAGTTCAAGATCCTGAGGTCCACCATCGATGTCCTCACCCTCAGCGCCACACCGATCCCCAGGACCCTCCACCTGGCTCTGACCGGCGCCAGGGACCTCAGCACGCTGGAGACCCCGCCCCAGGATCGCCTGCCGGTCGAGACAGTCGTTGGCAACTATGACGAACGGGTGATCCGCGACGCCATCCAGCGGGAATTGAACCGCGGGGGTCAGGTCTACTTCCTTCACAACCGGGTCTCCACCATCGAAGGCGTCGCCCTCAAGCTGAAGACGCTGATCCCCGACGCCCGCATCGACATCGGTCACGGGCAGATGGATGCCGACGATCTCGAGCGGGTGATGACGCGGTTTGTGAACGGCGAGATCGATGTCCTCGTGAGCACGACGATCATCGAAAGCGGACTCGATATCCCGAACGCCAACACGATGATCATCGACCGGGCCGACCGGTTTGGCCTGAGCGAACTCTACCAGCTCCGGGGTCGGGTGGGCCGCTACAAGCACCAGGCCTACTGCCATCTGATGCTGCCACGCCATGCGCAGCTGCTGACGGAAGCCCGGAAGCGGATGAGTGCGATCAAGCAGTACTCGGCGCTGGGTTCCGGATTCAAGATCGCCATGAGGGACCTCGAGATCCGCGGGGCCGGCAACATCCTTGGGGCCCAGCAGAGCGGGCACATCACGGCGGTAGGATTCGACCTCTACTGCCAGCTTCTCAAGCAGAGCATCGCGTCCCTCAAGGGAGAGAAGGTGGCGCCCCGCATCGAGGTCCGCATCCAGCTCGACTTCCTCGCCATGAACCCCGGTGAGGAAGGGCGCGCCGCCGAAGAATCGCGTCGTCCCGCGGCCCGGCGACCCGGGATCGACATCGAGGTGCCACGGGAGGGTGTCGTCACCTACTGGAACGAGTCGGACGACGGATCCGGATCCCGCGACACGGAGTCCCGACCCGAACCCCCGAAGGCTCCGGCCTATCTGCCGGTCGACTACCTCCGGGAACCTGAGCATCGACTCGAGATCTACCGGCGCCTGGCCCTGGCCCGACAGCCCTCTGAGCTGTCCACGCTGAAGAAGGAGATCCGGGATCGATTCGGTCCCCTGCCCCAGCAGGTCGAGTTGTTGTTCGCGGTCCATGAGCTGCGCCTCGACGCCGCCGTCAACGGGGTGAGCTCGATCGAGGTCACCCAGGCCAAGGTGAAGGTGATACGGGGCGGTGATCTCCTGACGGTGGGAGGCCAGTTTCCGAGGCTGGAGAAACGGGACGCCACGGCCCGTCTCAAGGAACTGAGGCGCCTGGTCACCTCGCTGGGCAGCCGTTGAGTGCATGGCCTCCAGACCATCGAGGCAGTTCGGACCCGGTTGGTCATCGTGCGGTGCCCCTGAAGAAAGGCTTTCCCGGTACGGGGCCGCAGCGCACAGTGAACGCGTTGCGGTTCGGGACGTAGCTCAGCCCGGTAGAGCACTTGCTTTGGGAGCAAGACGTCGCAGGTTCAAATCCTGTCGTCCCGACCACTCTCCCCTTCGAAGTCCGGAAATCCCCGGAAGCACCCCGGTCCTCACCACCGCAGATCCCGGTCCGAGGCCTTGGCCCATTCTACCCAAGCTGTTCATTACGAGGCAGGGCCTGCCCTTCCGGTTTCCCGTTGCCTCTCTCTTCCGTCGCGAGTTTGAGGGGATCGACTCGGACCAAGACGCCCACCAAACACCGGTTTTCAGGGGCTAGAATCTCGTCCCCCCCGGTCCCCTCTGCGACAGACCAGGCCCTGGGGGGACCGAATGGCATGCGGTCTGCGCTCACGTCGCTACGGACCGGACAGAGCGGTTCCGACTCCTGCCATGAATTTTTCCGGATACGACCGGGGCGACTTCTACGACGAGATGATCTCCTCGTCGGGAGAGCCCCATCCCGCTTCGCGACTCCTTGCCCGGGAGATCGAAGGCCTTCCCCAGGGCGAGCTGAAGCTCCGCCAGAAGTCCGCCGAACGGGCCCTGATGCAGGCGGGGATCACCTTCAACGTCTATAGCGATAATCGCGGCGTGGAGAAGACACTGCCGTTCGACCTCATCCCACGGATCGTCTCCGGTTCCGAGTGGCGGCGCCTCGAGCAGGGTCTCCAACAGAGGATCCTCGCCCTCAATCTGTTCCTAGACGACCTCTACCATGACCAGAAGATCCTCCGGGACGGCATCATCCCCCGGGAGGTCATCGCCTCATCCAAGGGCTTCCGGGAGCAGTGCATCGGTCTGAAGCCGCCCCAGGGCATCTGGTGCCATGTCACCGGGACAGACCTCGTCCGGGACCGCGCCGGTCAGATCCTGGTGCTCGAGGACAACATCCGATGCCCTTCCGGTGTCTCCTACGTCCTCGAGAACCGTCGCTTGATGAAGAACCTGTTCCCAGAGGTGTTCTCCGGGGCACGGATCCGCCCCGTTTCCAACTACCCGGCCCGTCTGCGCGACATCCTCGAGTTCATCTCGCCGGACGGCGGCAGCCAGCCGCGTGTCGTGGTCCTGACCCCTGGCCGATACAACTCCGCCTACTTCGAGCACTCCTTCCTAGCGCAGCAGATGGGCGTCGAGCTCGTCGAGGGTAGCGACCTCGTCGTTCACGAGGGCTTTGTCTGGATGCGCACGACCAACGGTTTCGAACGGGTTGATGTCATCTATCGACGCATCGACGACGACTTCCTGGATCCCCGGGCATTCCGTCCAGACTCCATGCTCGGGGTGCCCGGGCTCATGGAGGTCTACAAGGCGGGCAACGTGGCCCTCGCGAACGCGCCCGGCACGGGTGTGGCGGACGACAAGGCGGTCTACGCCTACATCCCCCGGGTGATCAAATACTACCTCGGGGAGGAGGCCATCATCCCTAACGTCACGACCTACATCTGTTCCGAGGCCCAGGATCTCAGCTACGTCCTCGAACACCTGGGTGATCTGGTGGTGAAGGCCGCCAACGAATCCGGTGGCTACGGCATGCTGATCGGACCGCACTCGTCGAAGGAGAAGATCGAGGAGTTCCGCCGTCTCATCCTCGCCAACCCGCGGAACTACATCGCCCAACCCACACTGTCATTGTCCCGGGTTCCGACCATCTGCGAGGACCACCTCGAGGGCCGGCATGTGGATCTACGCCCGTATATCCTGTACGGACGCGACATCTTCGTCCTGCCCGGGGGACTGACCCGGGTGGCGTTGAGGAAGGGTTCGCTGGTGGTCAACTCCTCCCAGGGTGGCGGCACCAAGGACACCTGGGTCCTCGCCGAACCGGAGGAGGGAGCCCCCCACAACGCCTCGGCTGGCGGACGGCCTCCCGCGATGGTCCTGGCCTCCCCGTTGACCCCGCACTAGTTCCGGAACCCCACCCACCATGCTGAGCCGCGTCGCCGATTCCCTGTACTGGATGAGCCGCTACGTCGAGCGGGCCGAGAATGTCGCCCGCATCATCGACGTGAACCTGAACCTCATGCTGGACAACCCGGTTGGGGGCGAACAGCAGTGGCAACCGCTCATCGACACCCTGGGCGACAGCGCGGCCTTCACGCGCCGATGCAGTGTCGCGGATTCCAACAGTACCATCCACTTCCTGAGCTTCGATCCCGAGAACTCCAACTCCATCCTGTCATGTCTCGGGGCGGCTCGGGAGAACGCCCGGTCCATCCGCGAGATCATCTCATCCGAGATGTGGGAGCAGCTAAACAGCTTCTACCTCCGGCTCCAGGACCAGGCCGCCCAGGGCAGCGTCGGCCCGGAGATGACCCTCGCGTTCTACTCCGAGGTGAAGCAGGCGTGCCACCTGTTCAGCGGCATCACGGGAGCCACGATGACCCGGAACGAGGCTTGGCACTTCATCGAGCTCGGACGCCTCATCGAACGCGCCGACAAGACCTCACGGATCCTGGACGTGAAGTACTACATCCCTGCCGGGTCGGGCTCCGAGACCGTCGCAGGTCTCGACGATATCCATTGGGCCGCTGTGCTCCGCAGCGCGAGCGCCTTCGAGATGTATCGGAAGCGCCACGGTCGGATCCGTCCCGACGGCATCATCGAGTTCCTCCTCCTCGATCCCGATTTCCCCCGAAGCGTCCGTCACTGTCTCGACGGCGCCCGCAGTTCGCTCCACCACATCACCGGAACCCCGCTGGGCAGCTTTCGGAACCCCTCTGAAAAACTTCTCGGCCAGCTCTGCTCGGACCTGGCTTTCACCCAGGTGGACGAGATCGAGGACGCCGGCCTCCACGGGTATCTCGACGAGCTTCAGACCAAGATCAACCTCGTCGGCTCCGGTATCCACGATTCCTTCTTCGCATTCCGGACACCCACGGTCAGCCGACGGAGCCGCTACAACGAGGCCCACTGATCCTCGTCCCCTGCCATGGCCATTCACGTCGCACTGCACCATCGCACCCATTACCGGTACGACAAACCCGTGGGACACGGTCCCCACGTCGTCCGACTTCGCCCCGCTCCCCACAGCAGGACCCGCATCCTGAGCTACTCCCAACGGATCACGGGTGGACCGCACTTCATCCATTGGCAGCAGGATCCATTCTCCAACTGGAACGCCCGGCTCACATTCCCGGATCCCATGGAGGAGCTGTGCCTCGAGATCGACCTGGTCGCCGAGATGTCGGTCCTCAACCCCTTCGACTTCTTCCTCGAGCCGGAGTCGACCGCGTTTCCGTTCTCCTACGGAGGCTCTCTTGGCCGAAACCTCGAACCCTTCCTCGATGTCAATGAACCCTCTGCTCCCGTCCGCGATTTCCTGCATTCGACCTGCCGACTCCTGCTGGGAACGGATTGGGCCTTCCCTCTCGCCCCCTCCATCCACAAGGCCGAGACGATCGACTTCATCGTTACCCTGAACCGACGGGTCCAGGAGACGATCCGCTATCTGATCCGCCTCGAGCCAGGGGTCCAATCGCCGGAAACAACGCTCCGCCTCGGGTCAGGCTCGTGCAGGGATTCAGCCTGGCTCCTGGTCCATCTGATGCGTCATCTGGGTTTGGCAGCCCGGTTCGTCAGCGGATACCTCATTCAGCTCGCCCCGGACGTGAAACCGTTGTCGGGCCCCTCAGGTCCGTCCTCCGATTTCACCGATCTCCATGCCTGGTGCGAGGTCTACCTTCCGGGAGCAGGCTGGATCGGCCTCGACCCCACCTCAGGCCTCCTCGCGGGAGAGGGTCACATCCCTCTCTCGTGTACTCCCGAACCCGGATCCGCTGCCCCGGTCACCGGCGGGGTGGATCCTTGTGAATCCCATCTCATCCACGAGATGTCGGTCACCCGCATCCATGAGAGCCCCAGGGTGACCCGCCCCTATTCCGAGGAGCAGTGGTCGGGCATCGTGGACCTCGGCCACCGGATCGACACCGATCTGCTCCGGGGCGATGTCCGGCTGACTCTCGGTGGCGAACCCACCTTCGTTTCGATTGATGATCCGAAGGGGGCCGAGTGGAACTCGACAGCGGTCTCCGCGAGGAAGCGGGTGCTGTCCGGAGACCTTCTGCGACGTCTCAAGCGCCGCTTCGCGCCAGGTGCCCTGCTCCACTATGGCCAGGGCAAATGGTATCCCGGAGAACCCCTGCCCCGCTGGGCACTCGCCGCATTCTGGAGGAAGGACGGCGTGCCGATCTGGAGGAACGACGCCCTGATCGCCGACGAATCGGTGAACCTAGGACACGGTCCCGACGAAGCCCTCGCCTTGGTCCGGGGCATCTGTAACCAGCTCGGTATTGATGATCAATGGCTCCTTCCGGGGTTCGAGGATGTGTTCTACCTGACGTGGAAGGAGCGTCGCCTCCCCAGCAACGTCACCGTCGAGGCGTCCCGGCTGAAGGACCGACTCGAACGGGATCGATTGGCGCGGATCTTCCAGAACGGCGTCGGATCGGTGGTGGGCTATGCCCTTCCGTTGGCTTCAGATCCGGATCTCGGATGGCGCAGCGGTCCGTGGTTCCTCCGTGACGCTGACACGCTCTGGCTGATTCCAGGGGACTCCCCAATGGGCCTTCGCCTGCCCCTGGATTCCATCCCGTGGGTCTCGGAGAACGACCATCCGCATGTCCATGTCCCGGACCCTACCCAACCTCTCCCCCCGCTCCCGTTGAGGTTCCTGCGGAGGGATGCTGCGACCGGATCCTCCGTCTACCCGGAATCAGGACCCGGTGGGTTGCGAGCCCAGAGGCTCGACGAGAGACGCCCGTCCGCCGGGGAATCCGCGTCCTGGATCATTCGGACTGCCCTGTGCGTGGAGCCTCGTGAGGGCCGTCTTCATGTGTTCATGCCGCCGCTGCCGTCGACCGAGAGCTATCTCGACCTCGTCTCCGCCATCGAGGCCTCAGCCGCGACGCTCGGTCTGCCGGTGATCCTTGAAGGCGAGCCGCCACCCCTCGACTCCCGGATCGAAAAGCTGGCGGTGACGCCAGATCCGGGGGTGATCGAGGTCAATCTCCACCCCAGCCGCTCCTGGGATGAGCTCGTGGACCGGACGACCGTCCTCTATGACGAAGCCCGACTGACGGGATTGTGCGCCGAGAAGTTCATGCTCGATGGGCGTCACGCCGGGACAGGCGGCGGCAACCACATCGTGCTCGGAGGGGAGACCCCGTCCGACTCTCCGTTCCTGCGCCGACCCGACCTGCTCCGATCGCTCCTGACCTACTGGCAGAACCATCCCTCGTTGAGCTGGCTCTTCAGTGGCCTGTTCATCGGTCCCACCAGCCAGGCCCCTCGGCTGGACGAAGCCCGTCATGACGGACTCCATGAACTGGAGCTCGCCTTCCGTCAGGTTCCGAACCCCGGATCCCGGATCCCGCCATGGCTGGTGGATCGTCTCTTCCGGAATCTCCTCATCGACTCGAGCGGCAACACCCACCGGGCCGAGTTCAGCATCGACAAGCTTTACTCCCCGGATTCGTCGTCGGGGAGGCTGGGCCTGGTCGAGCTTCGGGGGTTCGAGATGCCTCCGCATCCGAGGATGAGCCTCGCCCAGCAGCTCCTGATCCGGGGGCTTGTCGCCCGGTTCTGGGACCAGCCCTACGAGAACGCCCTCGTCCGCTGGGGCACCGACCTGCATGACCGGTGGATGCTCCCGCATTTCTGCCGGACTGACTTCACCGAGGTCCTGAGGGATCTTCACGAATCAGGCTATGCCTTCGAGGAGGGTTGGTTCGAACCCCACTTTGAATTCCGGTTCCCGCGGATCGGGGACCTCTCGGTCCGGGATATCCATCTCGAACTCCGGACGGCCCTCGAACCCTGGCATGTCCTTGGGGAGGAACCCGCCTCCGGGGGAACGGTCCGCTACGTCGACAGCTCCCTCGAACGACTCCAGGTCTGCGCCCGGGGAATGATCGGGGAACGTTTTGCACTCACCTGCAACGGCCATCGGGTTCCCTTTCATCCGACCGGTCCCCAGGTCGAACAGGTGGCGGGCGTCCGCTACCGGGCATGGCAACCCGCGCAGTGTCTTCAGCCGACCATTGGCGTCCACGCCCCGCTGGTCTTCGACCTCGTCGACACCTGGAACCGACGTTCGCTTGGAGGCTGCACCTACCACGTGGCCCATCCCGGTGGCAGGAATCACGACACCTTTCCAGTGAATGCTTTCGAGGCCGAGAGCCGCCGACTCGCTCGGTTCATGACCCACGGCCACACCCCGGGGACGATCACCGTGCCCCCGGTCCGTCGATCCCAGGAATTCCCCTTCACCTTGGATCTCCGATGCGTCTGAGAGATCGTGAGTCCGCGCTATACGCCTCGGGGAAACCGTTCCCCGGCTGACGTCGTTCGCCGACATCGCATGACTGACGCTTTCCCAGGGTTCCCGGTCTTCCGGAAGAGGGGTCTGCAAGGATCCTCGTCCGACACCCCGGTTTATGACGAATGTCTCGAAGGGTCCGGAAAGCCGAGACCCCATTGGAGGGGTCTCCTTGATTCCCTTGGTCGACTCGGCACCGCTGAGCTCTCGGCCCGTCGCGACGAGGGAAACAGAATCATCCGCGAGCACGGCATCACCTACAACGTGTACGGCGACCCCAAGGGGTCGGATCGCCCCTGGGACCTCGACCTCGTCCCCCTCGTCCTGCCGGCAGCCGAATGGCGGACCCTGGAGCGGGGCCTGATCCAGAGGTCACGACTGCTCAATCTTGTCCTGAGTGACCTCTACGTCGGGACCCAGCGGCTCCTGCTCGACGGCTTCGTCCCGCCGGAACTGATCTACTCGAACCCGGGCTTCCTCCGACCATGTCGCGGTATCCCATGCGCCCGCGAGGCGCCGCTCCATCTGGCCGCGGTAGATCTCGTCCGTTCACCGGCCGGCCAGTGGTTGGCGTTTGCCGACAGGACCTCGTCGCCCAGTGGAACCGGCTACACCCATGAGAACAGAACGGTTCTCTCAAGGATTCTACCTGACGAACTGACCGACGCGGGGGTCCGACGACTCGGACCCTTCTTCAGCGCCCAGCGATCCATGCTCGAATCGCTCTCCCCGAGAGGTGGGGACAATCCGGGCATCGTCCTGCTCACTCCTGGGCCTCTGAACGCCACCTATTTTGAGCATGCCTACCTCGCCCGACATCTGGGGATTCCGCTGGTCGAAGGGGCCGATCTGACCGTCCGCAACGAGCGGGTGTGCCTGAAGACGCTGGATGGACTCCAACCGGTGGATGTCATCCTCCGACGGATCGATGACGGATTCTGCGACCCGCTGGAGCTCCGGGCGGAATCCGTCCTTGGAATTCCTGGCCTGGTCCAGGCCGCCCGATCCGGCAACGTGACCATCGCCAATGCCCTCGGTTGCAGCCTGATCGAGAGTCCAGCCTTTCTGGCCTTTCTCGGACCATTGTGTCGCCACCTCCTGTCGGAGGACCCGATCCTTCCCTCGGTCGCCACCTGGTGGTGCGGCGTTGCCTCCGACCTCCGTCATGTTCTCGATCATCTGGACCATCTTGTGATCAAGCCTGCGTTCGGGCGACGACGCGGACAGATCTGGTTCGGCCACCTCCTGGACTCCTCGGAGAAATCCAGGCTCAGAGATCTTCTCCGGGCCCGGCCCAGGGAATTCATCGCCCAGGAATGTATGAGCCCCTCCTCGGGTCCCATCTGGACCCCGGATGGCTTCGATCGACGCTCCGTTCTCCTCCGCACGTTCGTAGCTACCGATGGCTCCTCATTCTCCGTCATGCCGGGCGGACTGACCCGGGTGGCTGCCTCGGCCGAAGACCCTCTGGTCTCCATGCAGCGCGGTGCCGGGAGCAAGGACACCTGGGTGCTCAGCTCCCCGGAGGATCCTGAGGACGTGGGTCCACGCACCGCCTTCCATGCCTCTGTCGATCGTCGTCTCCTGGGCCTCCCGAGCCGAGCCGCAGACTGCCTCTTCTGGCTGGGTCGCTACACTGAACGACTGGAACAGCGCCTGCGCATCCTCCGATGTGTGCTGGGGCTGATCGCCGACCAGAACCAGACGGGTTCGGTAAGCCAGCTCTCAGACCTGAATCTCCTGGTGCAGAGTCTTGGGATTCTGTCGACCGAGACCGGCGAGGACGCCGGAGATCCCGATCTGACCGAACGGATCCTCGACTGGATCTACGGATCTGCGGCTCCCGGTTCGATCCAGGATCTGATGGGCAGGATCCGTCAGAACGCCAGCGCGGTCCGGGACCGGTTCTCCGGGGACACGTGGCGGATCCTCGGACGCCTCGCTCCGGGTCCATGGGACCCACCCGCGAGGCAGTCGATCGCCCATGCGTTGGGGATGATCCAGGACCTCATCCTGAATCTCGCTGCGTTCAATGGTCTGGAGATGGAGAACATGACCCGGGGTCCTGGTTGGCGCTTCTTGGACTCGGGTCGCCGCCTAGAGCGTGGGACGGCCGTCGTTGGACTCGTCACCGCCACCGCTTTTATCCCGGGACCCAGCGACGTCCTGCTGGGTCTTCTCCTCGAGATCGCCGACAGCGTCATGACGCACCGTCGACGCTACTTCTCGAGCGCTCGATGGCCGGATGTCCTGGAGATCCTCATCAGGGAGGTGTCGAACCCTAGGTCGCTCGCCTTCCAGCTCGCTGCTCTCAGGAACCATCTCGAAGCGCTCGCGGGTGAGCTCGGTGTGGGGATCGACGACCGCTGGGCGGTCCTGATCGAAGGTCTGCAGAACCGGATCGCCTCCGCCGAATTCGATCGGATCGCTCCCTGCCCTGATGCCTCCTGTCCGGAAGCCCTTGTGGGTCTCATGGAGACGTGTTTGCAGGGTCTTGCCGGCCTTTCGGACGACCTCAACCATCGGTACTTCAGCCACACTCTGCCTCGGATCAGCTGAGCCCTCCATCCACGCCCCACCCCACCATGCGCGAGCTGCTCTACGACATCGTCCACGTCACGGACTACGACTATCGGAGTGCCGTCTCCGTCTCTCACCATTTCCTTCGCCTCGAACCTAGGGAGACTCCGCGACAGCGTTGCATTGCCCACGAGTTCCGAATCCTACCGGAACCCTCTGTGCTGAATCCCCACGGGGACTACTTCGGCAATCGGGCCCACTTCGTCGCCGTCGAACGGCCCCACAGTACCCTGACGATCACCTCTAGGGCTCGGGTGGCCGTCACACCGGCCTTTGTTCCAGACATCTCGGAGACTCCGGCTTGGGAGTCCGTAAGGGCGCGCTGTCGGGTGGACCGCACCCGTGCTACCCTCGAGGCCCTGGAACATTCCCATGCATCGCCTCTTGTTCCGACATCCCCGGCCTTCGCCGATTATGCGTCGGTCTCGTTCCTTCCCTCCCGACCGATCATCGATGCCCTGTCCGACCTGATGGGCCGGCTCCAGTCTGACTTCCGCTTCGATCCTTCTGCAACGACGGTCTCGACGCCGTTGGAGACATTCTTCCAACAGCGGCGGGGTGTCTGTCAGGACTTTGCACACTTCCTGATCGCCTGCCTTCGTTCCATAGGTCTGCCAGCCCGATATGTGAGTGGCTACCTTGAGACCGACCCTCCTCCAGGAATGGAGAAGCTCAGGGGGGTGGATGCCTCTCATGCCTGGGTCTCGCTGTACTGTCCGGGTATCGGGTGGATCGATGCCGATCCGACCAACAACTGTTTTCCATCCCTCCGCCACATCTCGATCGGCTGGGGCCGTGATTACGCGGACATCTCACCAGTCCGGGGGGTCCTGGTGGGGGGCACCGACCAGATCCTGAAGGTGTCGGTCGATGTGACTGCGTTCGGCTCCACTCCGGACTCTGACGTGAACTGATCGGGATTCCTCTCCGGCCGTTTTGCAGGGTGGGCCGGATCGAGGGTGTCCCTTGACCGTGTACCCCTCATCCGTCCTGAGCCCTTTGGAAGGTTGCTACCCTCGATATGGCATCAAGTGATGCCCGGCCTCGGGCCACTGTCACAAACTCGGTCCTGAAATCACCCTTGCCATCAGCACTGCGTTGACGCTTTTATTTGGCCCTCTTGGAGCGCGAGCGTAGCTCAGTCTGGTAGAGCGTCACCTTGCCAAGGTGAATGTCGAGGGT
>VFQT010000417.1_pt1 | contig 63530 bp, 62 predicted proteins | sample 3512381 | NCBI WGS metagenome assembly VFQT01 (sample SAMN10412376, study PRJNA504923) | tailings metagenome | isolation source: Relicate 2 Philex TSF3 active mining site | place: Philippines: Tuba, Benguet | collected 2017-08-29
CACCACCCTCATCGAAAAAATGCGCAAATATGGCGTCGGAAAAATCGCGGCTTAAAAGCCCTGACGGTCAGCGTCGCGCTTATTCCGCGGCCAACAATTCTTCTGCCCCGCCAAGGTCCACCGAAACGAGTTTGGAGATGCCCCGCTCGATCATCGTCACGCCGAACAAGCGGTGCATCCGGCTCATCGTGACAGCATTGTGCGTGACGATGAGATAGCGGGTATCGGTTTCCTTCGACATCACATCGAGCAACCCGCAAAAACGCTCAATATTCGCGTCATCGAGCGGCGCATCAACTTCATCGAGGACGCAGATCGGCGCGGGGTTGGTAAGGAACAGCCCAAAGATCAGCGCAACCGCCGTCAGCGCCTGCTCCCCGCCCGAAAGCAGCGTCAGGGATTGGAGCTTCTTGCCCGGCGGCTGGGCGAAGATTTCAAGCCCGGCTTCCAACGGATCATCGCTATCGATCAGCGCAAGATGCGCCTGCCCGCCGTTGAAGAGCGTCGTGAAGAGCCGTTGGAAATGCCCGTTCACCTTTTCAAAGGCGTCGAGCAGACGGGCACGGCCTTCGCGGTTGAGGCTGCCGATCGACCCGCGCAAGCGACTAACGGCTTCGGTCAGCTCATCGCGCTCCACGATGGACCGGGACGTCTCTCCTTCAATTTCCGCGAGCTCTTGCTCTGCCACCAGATTGACGGGGCCGAGCCTTTCACGATCGACCACGAGCCGGTCATGGTCCGCCTGTTCTGCCTCCGCGGTGCGGACCGTTTCGACGTCAAAGCCCGCCTTTTCCGGGAGCAAAGGTGGCGGACATTCAAACCGCTCCCCCGAGATGCGGCCCATCTCGATCCGGCGCTGTTCCTGATTTTCTGCCCGCGCGACCGCGCCCGCCCGCGTCTCGCGCACGCTGGCGAGCAGCTCCCCCGCTTCGGCAAGCTTGGCTTCAATATCGCGCAGCGCGGCTTCTGCGGTGCGCTCTTCGGCAATCGCGGCGGTTGACGCCTCACTGAGCCGGGCCGCCTCTGCGACCAGCGCCGCGATCTTTTCGTCAAGCGCGGCGGGCGCCTGAGCCAAAGTGAGCGCTTCAACCTCCGCCGCCTTGGCGCGCTTCGTCATTTCCTCGATCCGCCGGGCCGCCTCGCCCGCCCGCGATGTCCAGCTCTGGGCTTCGGCCCGCGCGGCCTCCAGCCGCGCCTTATCCGCCGCCAATGCACGATCTGCAGAGCCGATATCGGCCTTGTACTGGGCAACGATCCCACGCGCAGCTTCGGCTGCATTCTGCAGCGCCGCGACGCTCTGCGCTGTTTCCGCTCCGTCGGGAAGGGCGGCGCGGGCGGCCTGGGCGGCGCGATGCTCGGCCTCGGCCTCGGCCCGCTCCGCCGCGACCCGCGCGATCCGCTCTGCCATTTCAGCGAGCCGGGAGGCAAGGCGTTCGAGCGCCTGCTGCGCCTGATCGGCGTCACGACCCGCCTGACGCGCCTGCGCTTCTGCTGCTGTCAGGGCGCGACGTGCCTCCTCCGCGCTCTGCCGCGCTTGGTCCATGGCCTCTTGGGCCGCCGCCACCGCAGTGCGCGCCGCATCCGCTGCGCCTTCTGCCCCGGGACGTTCCGCCCGCAGCGCCTCGAGCCGGTTGCGGCGGACAAGCCGCTCCGCCGCGGCCGCCCCCTGACCCTCCGCGATAAACCCATCCCAGCGCCGAAGCCGCCCGGCGCGCGTCACGATCCGTTGGCCGACCGCAAGCACCGCGCCGTCATCCGTATCGACCACGCCAATCTGCGCGAGGCGGCGGGCGAGCTGCGCTGGCGCCTGAACCTTGGCCAAGAGCGGCACCGCCCCTTCTGGCAAGGCCGGATCCCCCGCCTGCCGGTCCGCCCCTGCCCAGCCGCGCCCTTGGGTGGCATCCAGCCCCGCATCGAGATCATCCCCCAAGGCCGCGCCGAGGGCGACTTCAAATCCCGGCTCGGCGGTGATCGCATCGAGAACCCGGTTGCCCGTGCCTCCCTGCGCCACGGCCTTTTCCAGCGCGCGCATTTCGCTGTCGAGCGCAGCGAGGGCCGCTTGTGTGCTGGCCAGTTCTGCTTGCGCGGCTTCGCGCGCCGCGCTGGCGGTGTCCCGCGCGATATCGGCTGCCGCAAGCTGCGCTTCGGCGGTTTTCGCGGCAGCTTCAGCATCCGTGCTGGCCCGCATCGCCGCCTCGAGGCTGGCGCGCAGGGGGGCTTCATCCCCCAAGCCGGATTTTTGCCGTTCCAGCTCCGCTGCATCACGCTCGGCCCGCTGCACCCGCGCCGTCGCCGCCGCGAGCGCGGCTTCGGCCACCCGTGCCTCGGCCTGTTCACGCGCTTGCGCAGAGAGCGCCTGGGCGAGTGCAACTTCAGCATCCCGGCTGGCCGCTTCGGCAGAGGCGAGCCGGTCGCTGAGCGCTGGACGGTCGGCTTCGGCGGCGATGATCCGCGCATCGAGCGCCTTGGTTTCGGCGTCGAGCCGCTGGAGCGCCGCCGCTGCGTCGTGCGCCAACTCCCCTTCGCGCTGACGGTCTACCGTTAGCCGCTCAGTCTGAGCGGCGAGATCCTGAATCCGCTGGTCAAGCGCGGCGCGTTCGGTGCGCAGCGCGGCCAGCTTGTGCCCCGCTTCATTCGCCCGATCCCGCGCCGCAATCGCCGCCGCCCGCAAATCGCCCAATTGGCGCACCGCATCGCTTTGATACGCGGCCGCGGCCCGCTGCGCCTCGGCGGCCTTTTGCACGGCCTCTTCAGCGGCCTGCGCCTCGGCTTTTGCTTTATCTGCGGCGGCCGCGGCATCGCGCCAGCGGGAAAAGATCATCCGCCCTTCGGCCACCCGGATATCGGCAGAGAGCTTGCGATACCGCTCTGCCGCGCGCGCTTGGCGGCGCAGCGTCCCGGCGCGCGCTTCCATATCAGAGAGGACTTCGTTCAGCCGGTTGAGATTGCTTTCCGTTGCACGCAGCTTTTGCTCGGCATCCTTGCGGCGGACATGAAGGCCGGAAATCCCCGCCGCCTCTTCCAGCATTGCCCGGCGATCGACGGGCTTGGCCGCGATCACGGCGCCGATCCGCCCCTGGCTCACCAGTGCGGGCGAGTGGGCGCCCGTCGCGGCATCGGCAAAGACCAGCGCGACATCCTTGGCGCGAACATCCTTGCCGTTGATGCGATAGGCAGAGCCTGCCCCCCGCTCAATCCGGCGGACGACTTCGAGTTCGCGCTCATCGCCCGCTGCGGCGTCGCGCTCTGCCAAGATCGAGACTTCGGCAAAATCGCGCGAGGCGCGTTTTTCGGTGCCGGCGAAGATGACATCATCCATCGCCCCGCCGCGCAGGGATTTGGCGCTGCCTTCGCCCATCACCCAGCGAATGGCTTCCAGTAAGTTGGATTTGCCACAGCCATTGGGGCCAACAATGCCCGTCAGGCCGGGCTCGATGCGGAGCTCGCTCGGGTCGACGAAGCTCTTAAAGCCCGTCAGCTTGAGGCGCTTGATCCGCACGCCCCGGGCCTGCTTACGCGCCTGCGTCCATCAGCTTGGGGCGCAGCGCATCCCAAGTGGAGGTGGCTTCCTGCGTCACCCCATTGATGACAAAAGTCGGCGTGCCCTGAACGTTGAATTCCCGGACGCCTTTTTCCGTCATCGCGACCATCGCGTCGATTGCCTTGGCGTCAGCAACACAGGCCTGCGCCTTCGCCGCTGAAATGCCGCGCTGCTGGACAAATTCGATAAGGCCGAGCTTGTCCGCCAACGCCTGAGTCAGCTGGAGCGGGTTCATCGCTTGCAGCGCCTTTTGATCTGCTTCGGAAAAGCTCTGGGTCTTGCCGAGCCAATCTCGCTGCGCCGCGAAGAGCTGCTCAGCAAGCGGGAAGAAGGTGCTGGGCCCGCCGCATTTCGCAAGCAGCGAGGCCGGGACGTCGAGCTGGTTCAACACAAAGGTGCGAAACTCGTAGGACACAGTCCCCTTATCGACGAGCGCCTTCAGCTCGACTTTCGATTTTTCCGAAAACTCGGCGCAGTGCGAGCAGGTCAGCGCCCCATATTCAATGAGCTTCACAGGCGCATCGGGGTTCCCCATGCGGATGCCACCTTCTGGCGTCACCGCGGTTGTGGCCGACCATGTGGTGCCCGCTGGCGCCTCAATCGCCGCGGCGCCTTTTCCTTCAGCGCCCCCGGAGGAGGCTGTCTCATTACAGGCCGTCACCAGCACCAAAGCAGAAGCAGCAAGCAGAAGTTTCTTCATCGTCTCTTCCTCTATCGCGCGTCGAGCGCCGTTCGAATAGCAGCCTCGATATCCGCCCAGTTGGACGAGCGGGGGCCAGGCTGACCGTTGATCAAAAAGCTGGGCGTGGAAGTGATTTTGCGTACATCCACCGCGTCCTTCGTCATCGCGAGCACGCTTTTGTGCATCTGGTCTGACGCCAAGCAGACATTGGCTTGAGCAGGCGTCAGCCCGCGTGCCTGCGCCATCGCCAACAGGCCTGTGCCTTTGGCGATCGTCTGGAGCTGACGGGCCAGTGGCATCGCTTTCAACTGGCTTTCCTGCTTGATCGCGACAAGCTGCGCTTCGGCCATCCAGACGGCTTGGCGCGCCATCATATCCTCTGTCAGGGTAAAGACCCGCGATGGCCCCCCGCACCGCGCCAAAAGCGCCGCCGCCAGATCAAAGGGATCGCGCACCAGATTGCGCATTTCATACGCGACCAGCCCTTTGGCGACATAATCGCGCTTGAGCGGCGGGACGCCAGTTTCCATGAAATGGGCACAATGGCTGCAGGTATAGCTGAGATATTCGACCAGCCGAACCTTGGCGCGGGGGTTGCCGAGGACAAAGGCACCTTGCGCCGTGACACTGACCATCCGCGCATAATTGGGCGCACCCGGACGCGTCTGCGCGAGCGCCGGCAGCGCCCCGATCATGACCGCGAGGAGAAGCAAAAACGTGCGACGAATCATTTCACTTTTCCCAAAACTGGCAGACCCTCTGGCGCGCCGGCGACCCCTTGGGCAAGCGATGTCAGCACGGCGCGCAATTCCGGATCTGCAATTTCCCGCAGCGAATCACCCAGCTCTGCCGGAACGGGGCGGAGGCTGGGCTTGGCAGGGGCTGGCTTCGCCCGCGCGACCTCCCCCGTCTTGAGCGCAATCCGCGCCACCGCGGCATAGCCAAAAAAGCGGTTCACCCTCTCCATAATAACGGGCTGAACATGTTGGATCATCGGCCCAAAGGCGCGCTCCACCACCAAAGTCAGCGTGCCGTCTGACTTTTTGCCGTGTGGGAAGCGGATCGATTCGGGGGCGGAGACATGGGCATATTTTTCTCCCACAATCTCAGGCCAGCGGCTGACCACCGACGATTGGATAAAGCCAAAGCGCTTGAACGCCGCCTGGCCCACGCCCGGAACAAGTTCCGCGACGCTCTTCGCAGGGCCGCCCCGCGGCCGATCTGAACCAGAAGGCTGCTTGTCTTTTGCCATTCCCGCTCCCATGCCAGAGCGCGTCATGCCCGTCGAGACATTGCCCCCAATTACCAACAAGATTCTCGCGCATTACGACGCTTATGCGCGGGTGCTGCCGTGGCGCAGCCCGCCCGGCGGCGCCCGGCCAGACCCCTATCGCGTCTGGCTGTCGGAAATCATGCTGCAACAGACAACGGTCGCCACCGTCAAAGCCTATTTCGCGCGCTTCACCCAACGCTGGCCGACGGTGTCGGCGCTGGCCGCGGCAGCGGATGAGGAGGTGATGGCCGCCTGGGCAGGCCTTGGCTATTATGCCCGCGCACGCAATCTTTTGGCCTGTGCGCGGCAGGTGGCAGAGCGATATGGCGGCCACTTTCCTGAGCGCGAAGAGGGGCTACGGGCGCTGCCCGGTATCGGGCCTTATACCGCTGCGGCCATCGCCGCGATTGCTTTTGGGCAGCGTGCCGTGGTGGTGGATGGCAATGTTGAGCGGGTGATCACCCGGCTCTTCGCGGTCGAGACGCCGCTGCCCGCCGCCAAGCCGCTGATCCACGATCTGACCGAGCCGCTGGTTCCCCAGGATCGCGCGGGCGATTTTGCCCAAGCGATGATGGATTTGGGTGCAACCATCTGCACCCCACGCAACCCCAGTTGTGGGATCTGCCCGGTGGCAAGCGACTGTGCGGGCCGCCGCGACGCGGAGAGCTACCCGAAAAAAGCCCCGAAGCGCGCCAAGCCCGATCGTCAGGGCGTCGCCTGGTGGATCGAAGCCGAAGGTGCGGTCTGGCTGGTGACGCGCCCCGCCAAAGGTTTGCTCGGCGGGATGCGCGCGTTGCCGGGTTGCGATTGGCAGGGCGCAGCGCCCGAGCCCCCTGTGCGTGGCGATTGGCAGAGGCTGGGGCGCGTGACCCATGTCTTCACCCATTTCCGCCTGACGCTCGACATCCTTGGCCTGTGCCTGCCGCACCGCCCCCCGCTTTCGGGCGGGGGGCAATGGTGGCCAATTGACCGGCTGCCCGAAGCAGGACTACCAACGCTGTTTGACAAGGCCGCGAAGGCCGCACGGGAAGGGATGAGGACGCGATGACGCTGGAACTGAACCGCCGCCATTTTCTAGGCAGCGCTGCGCTTGGCGCGGGCTTGGTGAGCCTGCCCCGCGTCGCGATGGCGCGCGAGATGGGGCCCGCCCTTTGGGGGCAAGTGCCCCTCTCCCTCCAGAGCTTTGTCGACAAGAAATATGTGCCCGGCGCCGTCGGCCTGATCGGGCGCGGCACAGCGGCCCCAAGCGTTTTTGCGGCCGGCGCGCTTGGTTTTGATAATCCGGCACCTGTCTCGGCAGACTCGCTGTTCCGCTGCTATTCGATGACAAAGCCCGTCACCGGCATGGCCGCGATGATGCTGATCGAGGACGGCAAGCTCGGCCTTGACCAGAATATCGCCGATTTCATCCCCGGCTTTGCCGCGCCCCGCGTCCTCACAGACCCGGCGAACAGCCTCGACAGCCGCCCGGCCGCGCGCGGGATTACGGTGCGCAACCTCCTCACCCATACCGCTGGGCTGGGCTATACCATCGTCACCAAGGGCCCGCTGCTCGAGGCCTATATGAAGCTGGGGCTGACCCCCGCGGCGGTATCACGCAAGCCTATTCCGGGCCAACCCGATATCAAGACGGCGCCTAGCCTTGCGGAATTTGCAAACCGGCTCGCGACCCTGCCGTTGATCGCAGACCCGGGCACTGTCTGGAGCTATTCGGTCAGCCTTGATCTGCTCGGCCGGGTGATCGAATTGGCGAGCGGAAAGGCCTTTGACGCCTTTTTGCAGGACCGGATCTTCACCCCGCTGGGGATGACGAGTACCTATTTTCAGGTGCCCGAAGCTGAGAAAGCCCGGCTGACGACCAATTATTTCGGCGCCTCCTTTGGATCGTTCCCGATCGATCCGGGCAGCGACAGCGTCTATCTCGACAAGCCAGCCTTCCCCTTTGGCGGCGCCGGCCTTGTTAGCAGCCCCCGCGATTATGACCGCTTCCTCCAGATGCTGATGGGTGAAGGCGCGATTGGGGACACCCGGATCATGGCGCGAGAGACAGCCAAGCTTGCCATGTCGAACCTGGTGCCGCCCGGCACACGCATGGAGAGCTTTGTGAAAGGTCAGGGCTTTGGCGCAGGGGGACGCGTCACAATCGCGCCGCGCGATACCGGCGAAGGGCTAGGCACTTTTGGCTGGGGGGGCGCTGCCTCCACAATCGGTTGGGTCGACCGGACCAAAAATGTCCGCGCCTCAGGCTGGTCGCAGATCATGACCATGTCCGATCAGCCTTTTGTCGAAGGCTTTACCAAAGCCGTCTATCAAAGCTTGGGCGCCTGAGCATGGCTCCCGGCTTTACCGGATCCCCGCTCGACCGGGTCGATCATCTGCGGACGGACAAAGAGGCGTTTACCGCCCTTCTGAACGATTGGCGCGGCCGCGTTCTCGCGCTCGATGGCCTCGACCCGCGGCTCTCGGCCGAGGGGCAATTGGTCTGGCAAAGCCTCGCGGATGTGGCGCTTGACCTCGAGTTGATCTTGCTGGGCCTCAACGAGGGAAAGCCGCATTTCGTGCCGATCCATTCGGGGCAAGGCGGGGCCGCCCGTTCCCCGGCGGTGTGGCGCGCACTGGCGACACTGCCCGCCGAAGACGCCGCGATTTACGGGACCGCCCGAAGCTTGATCGACTGGCATAATAGCCATCGCTTTTGCGGTGCCTGCGGGAGCCCGACAAAAACCTTCCGGGCGGGCTGGGGCCGAAGCTGCGACGGGTGCGGGAAAGAACATTTCCCCCGCACCGATCCGGTGGTCATCATGCTGGCAGAATATGCGGGTCGCGTTCTTATCGGGCGGCAAGCGGCATGGCCGCAGGGGAATTATTCCGCGCTGGCAGGGTTTTTAGAGCCCGGTGAAAGCGTGGAAGAAGCGGTACGCCGCGAAATCTTTGAAGAAGCGGGCGTCCGCTGCGGGGCGGTGCGCTATGTCACCAGCCAGCCCTGGCCCTTTGGCGGCTCTCAATTGATGATCGCGTGCATCGCCCAAGCTGAAAGCGATGTCCTCAACATCGACACCAAAGAATTGGAAGACGCTCGCTGGGTGAGCCGCGACGAGGTTATCGCCGCGCTGGAAGATGCGCCCCATAAAAGCTTTGGCGCGCCGCCACCTTTTGCCATCGCCAATACCCTGTTCCGCCGCTGGGTGGCGGAGGCGGCGGACCCAGCCTAGTCGCGCGGCCGCGCCTGACGATAGGTGCCGAGCAAGCGGAGCGAGCGCGAATAAAAGCTCAATTCCTCCAGCGCCCGCGCGACCGCCGGATCGTCCGGATGACCGACAATATCGGCAAAAAAGGTCGTCGCGGCAAAGCTTGCCCCGCGCTGATAGCTTTCGAGCTTCGTCATGTTGACACCATTGGTGGCAAAGCCGCCCAGCGCCTTGTAGAGCGCGGCGGGCACGTTCTTCACTTCGAAAATAAAGCTCGTCATCATCACGCCATCCGCTGCGATCGGCCCGGCTGAACGGGCCAAGCGGACGAACCGCGTCATATTATCGTCCGAATCTTCAAGCCCCGTCGCCAGCGTCTCAAGCCCGTAGATGGCAGCCGCGCCGGGGGGCGCAATCGCCGCGATGCCCAGATCATTCAGCTCCACAACGCGCGCTGCGGCGCCGGCTGTATCTGGATAGGGCACAGGCTCAATATGGCGCGCGCGGAGCCATTTGCGGCACTGGCCCAAGGCCTGGGGGTGGCTGATCGCCTGCTTGACCCCCTCAAGCGGGCCCTGGCCCATCATCGCATAGCGGATCGGCAGGAAAAATTCCGCCGTGATGACAAGGCCCGATTCTGGGAGCAGGAAATGGATATCCGCCACCCGGCCATGAAGCGAATTTTCGATCGGAATAAGGGCGCTCGCGGCCCGCCCTTCGCGCACCGCATCGATCGCATCTTCGAAGCTGAAACAGGGCAAAGGCAGCGCCCCCGGCTGATCTTCGAGCACCGCGATATGGGAATTGGCGCCGGGCGCACCTTGGAATGCAACGGCTTTTTCGGGCGCGGCGTGTGCGGCGGCTTCCATCGCGGCAACAACAGGCTGGGCAGGGGCGGGATATCGGTTCATGATGATCAATCGCTTAGGGATGGATAGGCAAAGCTGCAAGCGCGCTTGCGATGCGCGCTCGGCACGGCTAAGGCTCCGGCGATTCCAGTTTCAAGCCACATGATCAGGGGTTTCGACGGGTATGAGTGATCAGTTCAACACCATCGCAGGATGGACGCTGGCGGCAGGCATCGTGGCGCTCGGCGCAACGATCGTCACGGGCGAGATTTTCAAGCACCATCCGGTCGAAGCCGGCGGTTTCGAAGTTGCGGGCGCTGAAGGCGGTGCCGAAGGCGGTGCGGCGGCTGAACCGCCGATCGCGCTGCTGATGCAGACGGCGGATGTCGCCAAGGGCGAAGAAGTGTTCAAGAAGTGCGCCTCGTGCCACACGATCAACCAGGGCGGCGCCAATGGCATCGGTCCGAACTTGTGGGCAACGATGGGCAAGGGCGTTGGCAAAGCGCATCCGGGCTTTGCCTATTCACCCGCGCTTTCGGGCCATGGCGGCACCTGGGACTTTGAAACAATGAACCAGTGGCTCAAGAGCCCGAAGAAGTTCGCCGATGGCACGAAGATGAGCTTTGCGGGCCTGTCCAAGCCGGAAGATCGCGCGAACGTGATCGCCTATCTGAACGCTCAAGGTTCGAACCTGCCGCTCCCGGCAGCGCCGGCAGCAGCGCCTGCGGAAGCAGAAGCGGGCAACGAAGCGGCCCCGGCAGAAGCGAATGCCGCGGCGCCAGCGGGTGCGCCCGCCGCCAAATAAGGCTGCGCTCAGCATCTGACCTCAGAAAAGGCCCGGAGCTTTTCCGGGCCTTTTTCTGTATCTGACCGGGGCGTGAGGGCGGATCAACTTTCGGCTTCGTAAAAGCAGCGAATATGGTCCCACGCCTCATCGGCCGTTTCGACATAGCGAAACAGGCTAAGATCGTGCGCGGCAATGACACCATGCCGGACCAGGGCGTCAAAATTGATAATCTCGTCCCAAAACTGACGGCCAAAAAGCAAGATGGGGACGGGCTTTACCTTCCCCGTCTGGATCAAGGTCAACAACTCGAACATTTCATCCAGCGTCCCATAGCCGCCGGGGAACACCGCCACGGCGCGCGCGCGCAGCAGGAAGTGCATTTTACGCAGCGCGAAATAGTGGAACTGAAAGCTGAGATCCGGGGTGACATAGCGGTTGGGCAACTGCTCATGCGGGAGGACGATGTTGAGGCCGATCGACTCTGCGCGCACGTCATGCGCGCCGCGATTGGCGGCCTCCATGATCGAGGGGCCGCCACCTGAACAGACGACAAAATGTCGCCCGCCATCCGAGTCACGCGGGATGCGGCTGGCAATCCGCGCAAGGCTGCGCGCTTGATCGTAAAAAGCCGAGAGCTTTTCCAAATTCGCCGCAACCTCCGGGTCAGGATGCGCCGACGCCGCTCCCGGTTCTGGAATACGTGCCGAGCCATAGATGACCAGCGTCGATTTGATCTGCGCTTCGTCCAGCATCAATTCTGGCTTCAGCAGTTCCAGTTGAAACCGCACCGGACGCAAATCTTCGCGGAGCAGAAATTCTTCGTCCTGAAAGGCCAGCTTATAGGACGGGCTGGTGGTTTGCGGGGTCGCATGGGTCTGGCGCGCGGTGGCGGCATCTTGCGCCGCATGGGCAAAAAGCCGGGCGGGAATCTTGGGGTCTGACATCCCCAGAGCTTAAGCCGCCGCCAGCTCAGCGACAATAGGGGCCCCGGCCCATATCGAGATGAAGATGGTCCGCATGGGCGGCGTTATAATCCGGACTGAGCACCGTTTTGAACCGCTGGCACGCCGCCTTGCGGATGCGGCGCAAAAAGGCCGCGTCTGCCGCCGTGCCCTGCCAGCCCGTTTTGACCGTCACCCGACGCCCATCGGCCAGAATAAAGCCGGCAACATCAATCGCATTGGCAAAGGCATGTTCCGACAGGCTAGCCGAAGCAACGCCGCGGACCTGGCGGCAGGCATAGCTCCCCATCGTCTCTACCCGCGTGACGGCAAGGCCATAGACCTCCCGCGCCGCTTGCTGCACGGGCCCCCGCACCCACGCGACAAAATGCCGCGCCAACGGGCATTGGGTGGCACTTAACTGGGTGATGCTGGCGCCTGCCCCTGTCAGCAGCACCGAATTGATCGCCGAACAGGCACCCGGCCCCCGCGAATCGGGCAGGACCCTGAATTTGGCGCCCATCCGGGTGAGGTCTGCCGTGCATTGCCGCAGCATCTCTCCATTCGGGAGCGGGGCGGGGCGCTTTCGGCTTTGGTGCCGGTCCGAGACCGTCGGGATACACGCCGAGAGCAGCAGCATTGCCGCCACAAGAAAAGGCACAGCGAAGAAGCGGGAGAGCGCCATGAACCCGATAGTGCCTGCGCCGCTCCCTCGCGCCAAGCCCTTTGATGCGCCGCCTTGCCCGAATTGTGGAGGGTGGCGGACACGGCCAGCCGGAAGACTTACCCAAATAGGAGCTTTGTCACCGCGTCAAAATCATGCGCGATGGCATGGACGCCTTTGTTCAGCAGCAGCGTGTCATGACCGTCAAAGCAATGGCGGCCCGCGGCCAGCCCGATGACAAAAGCCCCTGAGGCAACGGCTCCTGTCGCTCCGACGGGCGAATCCTCGATAATCGCACAGCGTTTGATATCGACACCCAAAGCGTCCGCCGCATGGAGGTAGATATCGGGGGCAGGCTTACCCCGGCGGACATGTTCACGCCCGGAATAGATATGCGGTGCAAAATTATCCTCCAGCCCCAAATGCCGCAAATGGGTGCGGATCCAATGGGTTGTGCTGGAGGACGCAATCGCCCGGGGAAGATCCACGGGCAAAGTTTCGACAAAGCGGATCGCCCCATCTACGGCATCGATCCCCTCGGCCATCACCCGCGCGTCTTCGGCTTGGCGGGCCTCCCAAAAGGCGGGCGGCACCTCGCCCCCCACCCATCGCGCGACTGCGTCGACAAAGTCCGGCCCGCCCACACCCACAAATTCGCGATGGGCATCTTCATAGCTGGTGGCATGACCCAGCGAGGTCAGCACCTCGGCGATATGCGCGGCGTTGATATGTTCGCTTTCGAGCAGCACGCCGTCAAAATCGAAAATCAGGGCGTCGAACGTCATGCCCGTTCTCCAAACAAAGCGGTGCCGATCCGCACATAGCTTGCCCCGAGCATCACCGCGGCTTCCAAATCTGCCGACATGCCCATGCTCAGCTCGCCAAGGCCATTGTCGCGCGCCAGCTTGGCGAGCAGCGCGAAATAAGGGGCTGCCTCCGTCTTGGCAGGGGGCACCGCCATCAGCCCGATGATGGTCAGCCCGGCAGCGTGCGCGGCCTTGAGCAGATCGGCCACCTCCGCTGGAGAACAACCCGCTTTCTGCGCTTCCGCGCCAATATTGACCTGCAAGAAACAGCGCGGCCGCCGTCCCGTCTTGTCCTGCGCACGGGCAAGCGCCGAGATCAGCGACGCACGATCGACGCTATGGATCACATCGAAAAGCTGGACCGCATCCTCGGCTTTGTTCGACTGGAGCTGGCCAACGAGATGCAGCTCAATCCCCGGCGTCTGGACAATCAATGCGGGCCATTTGGCCTGCGCCTCTTGGACCCGGTTCTCGCCAAAGACGCGCTGGCCAAGCGCGATGAGGGGGCGAATCTCCTCGACCGACTTTGTTTTTGAAACGGCGACCAGCGAGACTGTTTCCCGCGCGCGGCCTGCAACCTTGCACGCCCGCGCGATCTGCGCCTCTACCTCTGCCAATCGGGCTTTTGCGTCTTGCGTCATGAGGGCGCTATAGGCAGCCCTATGGGAAAGCGCCACCACCCTACACTGATTGGCCAAAGGCCGCTGCCCCGCTTTTGGCTGATGACCGATGAGCGGCTGGGGGATCAGCTCCTGGCCTGTGTGGCGGCGCTTCCCCCAGGGGCCGGGATCATCTTTCGCCATTATGCCACACCTGCGGCCGCGCGCCGCGCCTTGTTTGACCGCGTCCGTCGTCTCGCCCGGCGGCGGCGGCAGGTTCTGCTCTTTGCGGGATCCCCCCGGCAGGCGCGAGCCTGGGGTGCCGATGGCAGCCATGGCCGGCATTTTGGCGCGGTGACGGCGCCGGTGCACGGGATCGCTGAAATGCGCAGGGCCGAGCAATGCGGCGCGCGGCTTCTGTTTCTCTCACCCGTTTTCCCCACCCGCAGCCACCCAAATGCGCGTGTTCTGGGCCGGGTGAAGTTCGGTGCGCTATGTCAAGCCGCACGCCGGCCTGTCATCGCGCTGGGGGGGATGACACGCGCGCGCGCGCGGCAATTGGCGCCGTTAGGCATTTATGGCTGGGCCGCTATTGATGGATGGATGCCCGCAAACGGGCGATCAGCAGTCAAAGGTCAGAAGCGGAACGCCGTGCCGAGATAAACGGCTTGGCTGTCGCGGCGATTATCCTTCAACGGCTCCAACCGCTCCCGCTGCGACTTATAGCGAACGCCCGCCGTCACATCGAGGTTGCGGGTCAGACGATAAGAGCCGCCCAGATCAAGCGCGACGCTTTCGCTCGAATCCACGATCCGCGGCGCGGTGCCAACCGGGCGCTCGGCCGCGAGCTGGACCCGCGTTGTCCAGCGCTTCACCGTATAGCTCAAGCCAACATCGGCAGCCTGCCGACGACCCTGCACGGGGCCGAGATCTGCCTGCGCCATGTCCCCAGAAATCGCAAAGCGCCGCCAGCCCACTGAAACGCCCAGATTATATGCGGACGGGGCAAAGCCCCCAAAGCTGAGGCCCCGATCCGCCATGGCGTGCGGTGATGTGCTCCGCGCGCGGACCGCGACAGTGACCTTGCGGTTTGCCTTGCCGGCGCTGGCGGAGGGCGTGAAGCGGAACCCGCTTGTCATCGTTGTGCTGCGCGAAAACGCCGCGGCGAGGCGCGGATCAGCCGAAGCGGGCGTAAAACTGCCTAGGCCCCGAGCGACGACTGGCTTTGATTTAGCCATCGTGCTTTGCGCCGACGCAGGGAAAGCAAGCAGAACCAGGGCCGTAGCGCCTGCTACCGCCCAAGATCCCAATTTTCGCCCTCGAATCAACATATCCCATCCATGACACAAAGCTGAAGTCAGACCTAATCGAATAATGCGACAAAAATATTAATCGCGAAATATATGTTATGCCTGTTGCACGCCTTCAACAACGTCAGGCCGCCGCACCTTGCGAGAAACCGCAATCCCCGTATAACGCGGCGCATCTCTTCTTAGTGTGACGAGGAATTTCATGCGCCGTCCCCTTATTGCCGCTGTCGCCCTCTCGCTTCTGGCGACCCTTCCGGCTTGCAGCATGTTGGGCCTTGGCGGCGGCGGGAAAGCAAAGGCGCGGCAGCAATCCGATATGGCGGCCTCGCGCGTCACCTCGATCGGGGTCAACGCCTATTTGTGGCGGGCGTCGCTAGATAGCTTGTCCTTCATGCCTCTCGTGCAGGCGGATGCCAATGGCGGGGTCATCCTCACCGATTGGTACACCAATCCCGATAATCCCAGCGAACGGATGAAGCTCACGGTGAGCATCCTTGACCAGGATTTGCGATCGGATGCGCTGCGCGTCGCCGCCAGCCGCCAGATCGCCCAAAATGGGGTTTGGGTGGACGCGCCGGTGCAAGCGGCAACGGTGCAGAAGCTGGAAGAGATTATTCTGACCAAGGCGCGCGACCTGCGCCGCGCGACGCTTGCCGAATAAGAGGCTCTCGCCCGGAATAGATTGGTTTACAGGCGCGCCGCACCGGCTATGGAGCGGCGGGCCCTTTCCCTTATCCTGACGATCTGGATGACTTATGACGACGCGCTTCAACCCTTTCAAAGCTGACAGCCATTGGCAAAAAATCTGGGAAGAAACGGGCATCTTCACCGCGCCCGCCGCAGATGATCCGCGCCCCAAGGCCTATGTGCTGGAGATGTTCCCCTATCCGTCCGGGCGCATCCATATGGGGCATGTCCGCAACTATACGATGGGCGATGTGCTGGCGCGTTATAAGGCGATGACGGGCCATGGCGTGCTCCACCCGATGGGCTGGGACAGCTTTGGCATGCCCGCCGAAAATGCGGCGATGGAAAAAAAGGTCCATCCCGGTGAATGGACCCGCGCCAATATCGCGGCGATGAAGAAGCAGTTGAAGCGGCTGGGCCTTGCGATTGACTGGAGCCGTGAGCTGTCGACCTGCGAGCCCGATTATTACGGGCAAGAACAGGCGCTCTTCCTTGATTTCTACAAATCGGGGCTTGTCTATCGCAAGGAATCGACGGTCAATTGGGACCCGGTCGATATGACCGTGCTCGCCAATGAGCAGGTGATTGACGGGCGCGGCTGGCGCTCGGGCGCCTTGGTGGAGAAGAAAAAGCTCAACCAATGGTTCTTGAAGATCACCGACTTTGCCGATGATCTGCTCGACGGGCTCGATACGCTCGATCAATGGCCGGAAAAGGTCCGGCTGATGCAGGAAAACTGGATCGGCAAGTCCAAGGGCCTGAAGCTGAGCTTCAATCTGGTTGGCACACACGACGCGATCGACGTGTACACGACCCGGCCCGACACGCTTTATGGCGCGAGCTTTGTCGCGATTGCGGCCGACCATCCGCTGGCCCAGTCGCTTGCCGAAAACGCGCCCCGCTTGCAGGACTTTATCGAAGATTGCCGCAAGGGCGGGACAACGGCTGCGGAAATTGAGACGGCCGAGAAAAAGGGCTTCGCAACTGGGCTGTCGGTGGAGCACCCGCTCGACCCCGCCTGGCATCTGCCCGTTTATGTCGCCAATTTCGTGCTGATGGATTATGGCACGGGCGCCGTCTTTGGCTGCCCCGCGCATGACCAGCGCGACCTTGATTTCGCCCGCAAATATGATCTGCCCGTCCGCCGCGTGGTGGCCGAAGGCGAGGTGGACGATCTCGAATTTGAAGGCGACACCGCCTATACCGGGCCGGGCAAGATCGTGAACTCCCACTGGCTCAACGGCATGAGCGTGGACGACGCCAAGGCCGCCGTCATCGCGCGCGCCGAGCATGAAGGCTGGGGCGAGGGCCAGACCCAATATCGCCTGCGCGACTGGGGCATTTCGCGCCAGCGTTATTGGGGGACGCCCATCCCCATCATCCATTGCGATTTCTGCGGCGTGCTCCCCGTGCCGCGCCACGAATTGCCGGTGAAGCTGCCCGAAGATGTCAGCTTTGACGTGCCCGGCAACCCGTTGGATCGGCACCCGACATGGAAGCATGTCACCTGCCCGAACTGCAAAGAACCGGCGCGGCGCGAAACCGATACGCTCGATACCTTTGCGGATTCGAGCTGGTATTTCATCCGCTTTGCCAGCCAGCCCAAGGACAAGCCCTTTGACCGCGCAGAGGCCGAAGCCTGGCTGCCCGTGGGGCAATATATTGGCGGGATCGAGCACGCGATCCTCCATCTCCTTTATGCCCGCTTCTGGACCCGCGCGCTGGAGCGGATCGGCAAGATCGGGATAACCGAGCCTTTTGCCGCGCTCTTCACCCAAGGGATGGTGACGCACGAAACCTACAAGTCCGCCGAAGGTGCGTGGCTTTCGCCCGAAGACGTCAAGATTGCGGGCGATGTTGTCACCACGCTGGATGGCGCGCCCGTGGTGCGCGGCCGCATTGAGAAAATGTCCAAGTCCAAGAAGAACGTCGTCGATCCCGATCCGATGTTCGATCAATATGGCGCGGACGCGGTGCGCTGGTTCATGCTGTCGGACAGCCCGCCCGAGCGCGACCTGGAATGGTCGGAAAGTGGGATTGAAGGGACATGGCGCTTCGTCAACCGCATCTGGCGGCTGTTCGATACGCTGGAAGAGGCCCAAGGCGACGACAAGGCGGTCGACCGCCTGCTCCACCGCGCCATTGCCGGGATCGCAACTGATATCGAAGCGCTGACCTTCAACAAGGCCGTCGCCAAGGTGCATGAACTGGTGAACGCGCTGGAAAAGGCAGGCCCTTCCGCCTCCCGAACCAGCGCCATCCGCACCCTTGCCCGTCTCATCGCGCCGATGCTCCCGCATCTGGCCGAAGAAGGCTGGGCGAAGATGGGCGGCGACGGCCTTGTCGCGGCCCAGCCTTGGCCCGCGCATGACCCGGCGCTGCTGGTGGATGATGAGGTGACGATTGCGGTGCAGGTCAACGGCAAGCTGCGCGATACGCTGACCGTGGCGAAGGACATCGACAAGGCGGCGCTGGAGGCACTGGCGCTGGGATCTGACAAGATCATCCGCACGCTTGAAGGGGCAACGCCCAAGAAAGTCATTGTCGTGCCCGGCAGGCTGGTTAACATCGTCGCATGACCCCTGCTTCGCCCCGGCGCGCCCGCGCGCTTGCCCTTCTGCTTATCGCCGCTCTGCCGGCGGCGTGCAGCCTTCAGCCGCTTTATAGCGGCGGGCCCCAAGGTACCGCGGCGCAGACCCTCGCCTCGATCGAGGTGCCGGGGATTGCGGGCAAGGCGGGCTGGCTCGTTCATGCCGCGCTGATGCGGCGGATCGAGAGCGGCAATGGGGGCGCGCGCTATCGGCTTGAGGTGGAACTGGATGATCAGATCACCGGTTTTGGCGTCCGTCGTGACGAAGCCGTCACGCGTGAACGCCGCACCCTCAGGGCGCGCTATAAGCTCATCGATCTGACAAGCGGCGCTATCGTCCTCGACGCGACCGCCGGCTCTGACGCCGGGATCGACGTAGTCTCTTCGGAATATGCGACCGTTGCCGCTGAAAACACCGCGCTTGAAAATCTCAGCACGATTGTTGCAGACCAGATCATCGCCCGTATCGCGCGCTTTGCTGCGGCGGAGAACGCCGCCGCCAAGGCGCCGTGACCGCCCGGTGAAAGCCAACGCCAATGAAATGGCCCGCGCGCTGGACGGCGCGGCGAAAGGCGAGGCCCGCTTCTTCCTGCTGTACGGCGCCGATGAGGCGGGATCTGCAGCCTTGGCCCAGCGGCTCGCCCGCGCGATGGGCGCCGAGGCGGAGCGGATCGACCTGGACGGCGCAACCTTGAAGGCAGACCCGGCCCGACTGGTCGACGAAGCGGCGAGCATCTCTCTTTTCGGTGGCGCCCGCTGGATCCGCATCCAGCCCGCCGGGGATGAAATCACGGCGGCGGTCAGCGCGCTGCTCGACGCGGAACGGGCGGGCAACCCCGTTGTTGCAATTGCGGGGGCGCTCAAGCCCAGTTCCTCGCTCGTCAAGCTCGCGACCGAGCACAAGCTCGCGCTGGCGCATCCAAGCTATGTGCCCGATGCCCGCAACGCTGCCGAGATCGCTGAAACACTTGCCAAAGAAGCCGGGCTCCGCCTGCCGCGCGATTTGGCACGGGCTTTGGCGGCGGCGTGCAGCAACGACCGGTCGCTGATGGTGCAGGAAATCGAAAAGCTGGCGCTCTTTCTGGATGCCGCGCCCGATCGCCCTGCCGAGGTCCCCGCCGAGGCGCTCGATGCGATTGGCGCGGCAACACCTGAAGGGGAAATCAACCGGCTGGTCGACGCCGTGATGGGGGGGCAGCCCGCACGGGTCGGCGCGGAAATCGCGCGGCTGGAACAAGCAGGCCTTGCAGGCATTCCGTTGTTGCGGGCGCTGTTCCGGCGGGTGGTGCTGCTGGCCGGGCTGCGCCGGGATATTGAGGGTGGGCTCTCCCCTCAGGCTGCGGTGGAGGCCCGCGGTAAAGCCATTTTCTTCAAGGAAAAGGCCGCAGTGACCGATCAGGCAAGCCGCTGGCCCGCCGACCGGCTGGCACAGCTGGCCGATAAGCTGCTCGCTGCTGAACGCGCGCTTAAAAGCACGGGTGCCGCCGGGGAGATTCTGGCCGAAGCCGAGATGCTGACCTTTGCCCGCTTTGCCGCGCGGCGGCGCTAACCGCCCTTATCTTGGATAGGAAAAGGGGGCAGCGTTGCCGCCACCCCCTTGAATAAACGCCGTTGATCCCCGGCTTAGAAGCTGCGGCGGACCGTCACGCCATAGGTCCGCGGCTCACCCAAGAAGAGGCCGTAGAGCTGGCTCGACGACGTCGCAAAGCCCCGCAGCGTTCCGTTGGTGGACCCAGATCCCTGGAGCGGCATGTCAAAGGCAATTTGCTGATAATCAACGTTGAACAGGTTCTGCGCCCAGGCTTCGATCGACCAGCGACGATCCGGCCCGTGGACGCCGATGCGCGCGTTGACGAGGGTATAGCCCTTTTGCCGCTTTTCAAAGTCGAGGTCAGAGCCGGTGTTGACCGCGCTCGTGTTGCGGAAGTCGACATAGGCAAGCCCGGTCAGACCGCTTGAGCCGAGTTCCGGCGTCCAGCTCACCGCCCCGGTCGTCACGAACTTCGCGGAGTTGGAGAGGCGGGCACCCGGCAACTGGAAGAAGGCCGGTGACAGGGAGCCCGTTGTATTGGTGATGTTCTGGTTGCCGATCAAGTTCTTGGCATAATGCGTGTCGACATAGGTCAGCCCGAAGTTGAGCGAGAGCGCGCGCGCCGGACGCAGGGCGGCTTCAAGCTCGATCCCCTTTGAGATCACGCCGCTCTTTTCTTTGCCGGCGCAGGCGCTGTTGCCCGCGATCGCATCGATGTCCGAACTGTCACCACCCGACAGCGCGGTGCAGCCCTGCACATTTTCGACAACGAAGTTGACGCCGTTAAAGGTGTTGAGCTGGAAGTTCTGGAACTTCTGGTAGAAGCCCGCCACGTTCACATCGAACCCACGGCCATCATATTTGATGCCGATTTCATAGGCATCGACGGTTTCCGGCTTGAACTCCAGCGCCGCGGTGTTGATCACCGTCGGGTCGATCGCGCGGTTGCCATTGCCGGTGGCGGTGCGGCCAAGACGGAACAGGCTGTTGCGATCGAGGTTGAAGCCGCCTGCCTTATAGCCGCGCGAATAGCTGGCATAGGTCAGCACATCCTCGACAGGCTTGTAGCTGACAACAGCGGTGCCGGTGAACTTATTCTCCTTCTTGGCTTCGTCATTCTGGGTGAAGCTGCCATTGGGGACCGACGGGATGATGCACGGCAGCTGGCCCAGCGCGTAAGCCGGGTTCGTCGTCGGCAGGCTCGAGAGGACGCGGCAATAGCTGTTATTGTCGGTCAGCGTCGCATCGAGCGTCTTCTTCTCATTGGTATAGCGCAGACCCAAGGTGACCGAGAGCTTGTCGTTCACCTTGAAGCTATTGTGGGTGAAGAGGGCGTAGTTGCGGCTCGTCTGCTTGTAGCTGTCCGAGATTTTCACCTCCGAGAGCGAAAGCGGCGCAGGCAGGCCAAGGGCGGACGCGAGAACAGCGCCGGTCGGCGTATAGCCCGCAAAGCTCGGCAATGAGAGGCGTGTCAGCGCATCGGCATATCGCGTATAATCCGCGCCATAAGCCAGATTGTCGTTGAGCGTCAGGACTTCGTTCGCGAAATACCCCCCGACAAGCCAATCGAGCTTATCGTCCATGGCATTGCCCTGAAGCCGGATTTCCTGCGTGAAGGTTTTGAACTGCTGATCCGCCGAGCCATCATCCGACCGGTGGAGAATGTCGAGATTGTTGAAATCGGCGTCTTGCCCGCGCAGCCAGAACCAGTCGCGATAGGCAGTGATCGAGGTCAGCTTCGCGCCGCCCAGATCATAATTGACTTCGCCCGAAATCCCCCAGTCGCGCACATCGCCACGATAGGATTCACCCGGGGTGATCGAGACTTTGCGGTCAAATGGCGTGTCGTTGATCGTCCCCCCCAGGCCGCGCAGGATCGCGGCGACGCCGCTCGGCGAGCGGACGATGCTGCCATCGGCGCCCTTTGTCACCGTTGACGCCGGATAATAAGGCGCGGCGCAGCATTCTTCGCTGCGGTCAGAATAATCGGCGATCAACCGAACGGAAAGATCACTCGTCGGCTCAAACTTCACTTGGCCACGCAGCACATAGCGGTCGCGGTTGTTGACGGTGCGGCCGGAAATGACGTCCTTCAAAAAGCCATCGCGCTTGGAATAGACGCCATCGAGACGCGCCGAGACCGTGTCAGACAGCGGCCCAGTGATGCCGCCGACCAAGCGGAGCGCATCATAATTGCCATAGGTCGCTTCGAGGGTGCCGCCGAGTTCCGACGCGGGGCTGGCGGTGATAACGTGGATCAGGCCCGCCGACGCGTTGCGGCCAAAGAGGGTGCCCTGCGGCCCGCGCAGCACCTCGATCCGGTCGATCGCGCCCAATTCGGTCAGGCCCACGCCCGCGCGGTTGCGATAGACGCCATCCACAAAGGTCGCGACGGAGCTTTCCAGGCCGGGATTGTCCCCGACCGTCCCGATGCCGCGAATACGGGCACCACCGCCGGCTGCTTCCGACGAGGTCGACGACACGAGCAGCGATGGCGAGAGCTGGTTGAGCTGGCGAATGTCCGACGCGCCCGAGCGAGCGAGCGTTTCGGCCGTGACAGCCGAGACAGCCAGCGGCACATCCGACAATTGCTGTTCACGCCGGGTCGCGGTGACGATGATTTCGCCTTCTTCGATCACAGGCTCTTGCGGGGTGGCATCCTGCGCGAAAGCGGGCGATACAAAAACGGAAAGCGCCGCGGAGGCGAGAAGAAATTTGCGGGTCATGAATGACATCCTCAAAAAGGGGGTTGGAACAAAGATTATGTTTTATGGCGCCTAGCTAGGTGGGCCGGAGTCCCGCCGCCAGATAGCCCGACGTATATTTTCAGAAATTCCCCAGAGATGCGGCCTTTTTGCAACAGCCCAGCCGCGTGCAGCACGACGCGCAGCATTTTTTATGCTGCTTTTATGCTGCGCACAAAAAAGCGGCCCGAAATCACCCGAGCCGCTTTATAAATCTTTGATATAGCTTCTTATTTAGGGGCCAACACCATCAGCATCTGGCGGCCTTCCATGCGCGGATATTGTTCGACCTTGGCATCTTCCGCCATGTCTTCTTGCACGCGCTGGAGCAGCTTCATCCCCAATTGGCCGTGCGCCAATTCGCGTCCGCGAAAACGCAAGGTGACCTTCACCTTATCGCCTTCGCCGATGAACTTGTGGATGGCGCGCATCTTCACGTCATAATCATGGTCGTCGATATTCGGACGCATCTTGATCTCTTTGATCTCCTGCGTCTTTTGCGATTTACGCGCGGCATTGGCCTTTTTCTGGGCCTCATATTTAAACTTGCCGATATCGAGGAACTTGGCGACGGGCGGATCGGCATTGGGCGAGATTTCGACCAAGTCGAGCCCAACTTCAGCAGCCTGTTCAATCGCTTCGCGGGTGTACATCACCCCGAGATTCTCACCATTTTCATCAATCACGCGCACCTTGGGCGACGTGATGAACTGGTTGAAACGGGGGCCATTCATCGGCGCGGGGCCAGGGCCCAAAGGGCGCCGGGGGGTCATCGGTGGGATAAGCGTGTCTCCATTTTCATCGCGAATTTGCCCGCGATCTATCGTGATTCACGGCTTTCGGGAAGCGAAAACCACAGGCACCCGCCCGGATTAACGCCGGTCTGTTGCGAAAGAGTGTCACCGGGCCGCCAAAAAGCCCGGATTAGAGGGTGCGGAGCGCCGCTGCCGGCCGCGCACGCAGCACCGGGAGCGCCCCCAAAAGCCCCATTACGAGGGTTCCAAGCCCCCCCGCAGCGACCGTGCCGAGGACAACCGCCCAATCGGGCGTCCAGCGCAGATCGAAAATCTGGGTGGTGACAACCCACCCCGCTGCGTTCCCTAGCACCAAGGCGATGCCCGACAACAGCGTCGCGAGTACCGTATATTCGATTGCCTGAACCAAAAGCACCTGACCACGGGTTGCGCCGAGCAGCTTCATCAGCACCGCATCATAGCTGCGCGTCCGCCGCGAGGCCGCGACCGCGCCTGTCAGCACCGCAACGCCCGCCAGCACCGCCACCGACGCCGCCACCGCAATCGCGCCCGCCAATTGGTTGAGCAAGCGGCCCACCTCGCTGATCACATCTTTCACCCGCACCATCGTGGCCGAGGGGAAGCCCGCTGCCACGGCGCGGTTGATGGCAGGCTCCGCCGCGGCATCCACCGCGATCGTCGCCGCGAGGGTATAGGGCGCCGGCTCCAGCGCAGCCGGGTTGAAAACCAGCACATAGTTGAAGCCCAGCGTGTCCCAGTTGATCTGGCGGAACGACGCGATCTGCGCCGCAATCTCGACCCCCAGCACCGATACCGTGATCGGATCGCCAATCTTCAGCCCGACAGCCTTGGCCGCCCGCTCATCAATCGAAACGAGCGGGGGCCCGGTATAGTTTTTGGGCCACCAGCGCCCGGCCGTGATCTCACTGCCTTCGGGGATGTCCTCGGCAAAGGTGAGCCCCCGGTCGCCGCGCAGGAACCACGCCTCTTCGGGTATCTCCTTCATCTCGGCGACGCGCTGGCCGGCGATCGCGACGACGGGCCCGCGCAGCGCGGGGATGATCGTGATGTCCGCCATAGGGGCGATCTGCCGGATCGTCGCTTCAAAACGGCTGCGATCTTCCTTCGGGATATCGAGCGCGAAAAAGCTTGGCGCACGCGCCGGAATACTCGTCGCGATCTGCTGGTTAAGGCTCGTCTGGATAACCGCGAGCGTGGCGAAAAGCGTCAACCCCAAGCCAAGCGCGACGACGAGGCGCCCCGTTTGCGCCCCTGGCCGGTGGAGATTTGCGAGCGCCAGCCGGGCAAGCGGCGCACGCGGGCGCGGCAACCGGGCGGCGAGCCGGGTCAGCCCTAGCCCGAGCGCGCTCAACAGCCCCAAAAGCGCCAAAATACTGGCAACAAACCCCGCCGCGAACACAGGTTCGCGCGCCGTGAAAATGGCCAACAGCGCGATAGCAAGAAAGACGCCCCCCATTGCCCCCAAAACGCCGCGCGAGGGACGGCCCTCGCGGTCCACGCTGGTGCGAAACAGGCTTGCAGCAGACACTGACCGAGCCCGAGCGAGCGGCGCGATGGCGAACAGAAGCGCGACCAACAGGCCATAAAGCGCCGCCAGCGCAAGCGGCGCGGGATAGAGCGCGAGCCGGGGCGGGACGGGGAGAAAATCCCCCGCGACCTGGACAAGAAGAAACGGTACCGTCGCCCCCAAAGCGAGCCCCAGCGAGACGGCGGCGAGCGCGACGATCAGGATCTGTGCCAGATAGAGCCGGAAGATCATCGCCCCGCTTGCACCCAAAGCCTTGAGCGTCGCGATGCTGCTGCGCTTGCCATCGAGCCACGACCCAACGCCATTGCCAACGCCAATGCCGGCAATAGCCAATGCTGTCAGCCCGACAAGGGTTAGGAATTGACCGAGCCGCTCCACAAAGCGGCGGGTGCCGGGGGCGCCGTTGCTGCGGTCGCGCACGTCCCAGCCGGCACTTGGGAAGGCGCGGGTGATCTGTTTGGCCGCGGCCTCTGGGGCAACGCCGGGCGGCAATTTGATCCGATAAGTCGCTGAAAAGAGGCTCCCCGGCTGCACAAGCCCGGTGGCCGCCAGCCCCTGCGCATCAACAAGGAGCGTCGGGCCATAGGTGAACCCCGCCCCGGCGCGATCCGGCTCTTGCGCTATCACGCCAATGATCGTCAGGTCCGCGGCGCCGACCCGAATCTGGCTGCCAACGCGCAGGCCAAGCTTCTCCGCGAGCGCGGGCGCAATCGCCGCTTCCCGCCCCTGGGGCCTTGCGCGCGCCGCGCCGGGCGCAAGCTGGAAGGCCCCATAAAGCGGATAGGCAGTGTCCACACCCTTGAGCTCGACCAGAACCGCGCGGCCGTCATCGGGGCGCGCTGCCATGGCCCGCATCCGGATGACGGTGCTGACACGGCCCAGCCGGTCAAAGGCCTGTCGCTCTTCGGGGGTCGCCGTCCGTTGCGCGGCTTCAAACTGGACATCACCGCCCAAGAGAAGCTGGCCGCGTTCGGACAGGCCCGAAAGGATCGCGCTCGACAAGCTGCCAATCCCGGCAAGCGCGAGCACACCGAGCAACAGGCACAGCGCCATCAGCCGCAGCCCTGCGCGTGACCCCCGCAAATCCCGGATGGCAAGCCGCCAGAGCATCGGCATCAGCCCCGCCCCTGATCCGAGATGATCCTGCCGTCGCGCATCTCGATCACCCGCGCACAGCGGGCGGCAAGCCCCGCATCATGGGTGATGACAAATAAGGTGGCACCCGTTTCGGCTTGGCGAGCAAAGAGCAGATCCATGATCTGGGCGCCTGTGGCTGCATCCAAATTGCCGGTGGGCTCATCCGCGAAGAGCAGGGTGGGGCGCGGCGCCAAAGCGCGCGCAATCGCGACGCGCTGCTGCTCCCCGCCGGAAAGTTGGGAAGGGTAATGGCCCGTCCGCGCCGCCAACCCCACTTTTTCAAGCTCAGCGCGCGCCGCCTCAAACGGCGCGGCATGCCCCGCCAGCTCTAAAGGCACTGCGACATTTTCGAGGGCCGTCATCGTCGGGAGGAGGTGGAAGGCTTGCAGGATGATCCCGATCTGACCGCGGCGCGCGCGCGCCAGCCCATCTTCATCCAATGCACCAAAATCTGCCCCGCCAGTTTCAATCGTGCCGCCCGAGGCGCGCTCCAACCCCGATAGCACCGCCATCAGCGAGGATTTGCCCGAGCCGGACGGGCCGAGCAGCGCCAGCGTTTCGCCCCTATGGACATCGAGATCGATGCCTTTGAGGATATCGACCCGCGCCTCGCCTGTCCCGAGGGTGAGGGTGACATTGCGGGCTTTGAGCGCAATAGAGGGCGAAGTCGCGGCGTTGATCGTCGTCACAAGGGAGCTTTCCAATGAAGCGTTTTGCACCATATGGGTGGGCGGTCGCGCTGTGCCAAGCACTGCTTTTGGTCATGGCGTCCCCCGCGGCCGCGCGCGAACAGCTTATTCTTGCCTTTGGCGACAGCCTCACCGCGGGTTATGGCCTGAAAGCGCAACAGGCCTTTCCCGCCCAGCTGGAAGCCGCGCTGCGCGCCAAGGGGCGGGCGGTGCGGGTGCATAATGCCGGGGTGTCGGGCGATACGACATCTGCTGGCCGCGGGCGGCTCACCTGGGTGCTCGCCGGGCTGAAGGCAAAGCCCGATCTTGTTATCCTCGAACTGGGGGCCAACGACATGTTGCGCGGGCAGAAACCGGCGATGACGCGCGCCAATTTAGACGCGATGCTCACAGAGTTAAAGCGCCGCAACATCCCGGTCTTGCTCGCCGGGATGCGCGCGTCTTTCAATCTGGATCGCGCTTATCGCGCAGAGTTTGATGCCCTCTACCCGGCATTGGCCCGGAAGCATCGGGTGCCGCTTTACCCGTTTTTCATGGACGGCGTGGCCGGCAATCGCGCGCTCTTAATCGCCGATCAGATGCACCCCAATCCCAGGGGCGTGGCGGTCATCGTGAAGCGGATTTTGCCCAGTGTTGAAGCGGCGCTGCGGCGGTGAGTCAGCCGCCCCCGAGCTTCTCCCCGCCAAAAGCGGGCTAAATCAGGCTTTTTCCAGCGTGCATTGAAGGGGGTGCTGGTTCTGCCGGGCATAGTCGATGACCTGCGTCACCTTGGTTTCCGCCACTTCATAGGTGAAGGTGCCGCAGACACCGACGCCCTTTTGATGGACGTGGAGCATCACCCGCGTTGCTTGCTCCAAATCCATCTTGAAGAAGCGCTGCAGCGTGTGCACGACAAACTCCATCGGCGTGTAGTCATCATTCAGCATCAGCACCCGATAGGGCTGCGGCTTTTTGGTCTTGTCGCGCGTCTTGGTCGCAACACCCAGGCCCGTGCCGGTGCCTGTCCCACCTTTGTCTGGCGTCTCTGTCATGCGGATCGACATAGGAAGAGGATATAGGATTCGGGGGAGGAAGGGCAAGCCGAATGAAAAAGGCCGCCCGGTTTCCCGGACGGCCCTGATCTTTTTGCGTCGCGGACGATTAGGCCGCGAAACGCGACTTCACCTGCTCGGCAGCGGCCGCATAGCGGTTCTGCACCGGCTGGGCGATTTCGCCCGCGAGCTTCATGTAAAATTCGGTGGTCTTCGAAAAATCCGCAACCACAGCGTCAAACTGGCCGCGGAAAAATTCGGTCTGCGCCGCCATGAAATCGGTCGGCGAGGTCACGCCGGCGATCGTCTTGGCGTGGGCCGAAGCCGCTTCCCAATGCTTTTTGCCGATTTCAGCACCATGCTGCGCGACATCCTGCAGGCCCTTGGCCGCAAGCTTGCCCGATTCAACGACAGCTTCGAGGTTCGCCTTGTGGAACTCCGCCACGTCCTTCGAAATTTCGCCCGACTTTTCGAACGCCGTCTTGGCCTTGGCCGAGAGGTCCTTCAGCATGTCGGTGGCCTTGGCGGCATAATCCGCAGCAGCGGCCTTTGCGGTGTGTTCGCTCATCGTTTCAGTCCTTTCAACGGCGGCGGCGGAGCCTTTTTTCCGCGATGCCGATGCTTTTCGAGGTGCAGCCATGGTTCGGCTCCAAAATCTATGTTGCAGTGCACAATATAGGTGGCGCGCGGGGATTTCAAGTATTTTTTGTGCAGTGCAGCATGAAACATGCAGAGCGGCAGGGAAAAGGGAGGCGTATCAGCGCATTGAGCGCAGAAATAAAAATTCCTCGTCACGGTGCGTGCCAACCATGAAATAGGTGTCGGCGATCCAGCGAAAGCCGTTGCGCTGGTAGAATCGGTGGCCTCGGACATTCTCCGCCCAAACCGACAACAGGATTTCATCTGCGTGCCGGGCTTCGGCTTCGGCAATTGTCCAGTCCATCAGCGCTTGGCCGACGCCCGCGCCGTGCTGGCTCGCAAAAACATAGAGCTGCTTGAGTTCGATAACGGTCTTGTCGCCCGGATCATAATCAAGCGAAACATCAAGGCCGAGCTTACAATAGCCGACCAGAGCGCCCTCCACCTCAGCGACGTGAAACAAGAAGCGGTCGCTCGCCAATTGGGCAGCAATCACGTCGGGCGCGTAGCTGGTCTCGAGAAACGCCGCGAGATCCTCCGGGCGATACAGATGCCCGAAGGTCTCGACAAAGGTGTCCCGCCCCAAAGTGGCGAGCGCCGCAGCTTCCTCGTGCCGCGGCGCCCGATAGATCACCATGGCTTAGGTCAGGCCTTCGGGTAGGTCAGCTGTTCAAAGCGGTCGAGATGCCAATCGGCCGACCCAAACTGGCCTTCGATCATCGTCGCGCGCTTGAAATAATGGCCAATCGCCAATTCCTGCGTGATGCCGATGCCGCCATGCGTCTGGATCGCATTCTGGCCAACGAACTTGGCCGAGCGCGACACCTTAGCCTTGGCCAAGCTGACCGCGGCCTTGCGCTCATCGGCCGGCAGATCAAGCTTCAGCGTGCCCATCAGCGTCATCGACATGATCTGCTCGGCTTCGAGGAAGATATCCGCCATCCGGTGCTGAAGCACTTGGAAGCGGCCAATGGGCTGGCCAAATTGCTGGCGCTGCTTGGCATAATCGAGCGTGCCTTCATGCAGCTTGCGGGTCACGCCGCACGCTTCACCACAGACCGCCATCGTCGCTTCATCGACGATCTTTTCGAGCAGGTCGATCCCGCCGGCAAGATGCGCCTCGGCCGGGATGGCAACATTTTCAAAATAGATTTCGGACGCGCGGAAACCGTCCACCGTCGGGTAATCGCGCCGTGTGATGCCGGGCAGATTGGCGTCGATCAGGAACAGATCCACCCCGCCGCGATCACGCTGCGCCCCGCCGGTGCGGGCGGTGACCAGCAGATGCGTCGCCCAAGGGGCTGCATAGACCACACCCTTATGGCCGTTGAGCACATAGCCCGCGCCGTCCTTCTTGGCGGTGGTCGTCAGATTGGCCAGATCATAGCGGCCCTGCGGCTCGGCATAGGCGAAGCCGATGATGACATTGCCGCCGATGATTTCCGGAATGACGGCATCGGCAAGCGCGCCGCCCGCCGCCTTCAAGGCCCCACCGCCGATGACGACCGTCTGGAGATAAGGCTCAATCGCGATGACCTTGCCGAGTTCTTCCATCATGATCATGTTTTCAATCGCGCCGCCGCCCAGACCGCCCTGCGCTTCCGAAAAGGGCGCCGAAAGAATGCCGAGTTCGGTCGCAAGCGCTTGCCAGATACCGGGATCGCGGCCTGCATCGCTCGCGATCATCTTCTTGCGGGCTTCGAAATCATAAGTGTCCGCAAGGAAGCGAGCGAGCGTGTCGCGCAGCATGTCCTGCGTGTCGGTATAGTTGAAATCCATTTTTGCCTATCTCCACGTCGGATTCCCCTCCCGCACGCGGGAGGGGAGCAAATAAATCAGAGGCCCAGCACCATCTTGGCGATGATGTTCCGCTGGATCTCGTTCGAGCCGCCGTAGATCGTCGTCTTGCGGGTGTTGAAATAAACGGGCGCGGTGCGGTGCGCGAAGTCCGGCCCAATCGGGTGCTCGTTATCGCCTTCGCCAAAGCCGCGGAAATAGGGCGCGCCATAATGGCCCGCCGCTTCCAGCGCGAGTTCAGTGATGCGCTGCTGGATTTCCGAACCCTTGATCTTGAGCAAGCTCGATTCCGGCCCCGGGCCCTTGCCCTGCGCTTCGCCCGCCAGCGTGCGGAGTTCGGTAAACTCCAGCGCCGTCAGATCCATTTCCAGTTCGGCGACCTTGCGGCGGAAGAACGGGTTGGCGAGCAGCGGACGATCCCCATCCGATTCGCTCATCGCGATCGACTTGATCTTTTCCACGCCGCGCTTGGAGGCCGCGACGCCGGCAATGCCGGTGCGTTCATGCGCGAGAAGGAACTTGGCACAGGTCCAGCCCTTATTTTCTTCATACACGCGGTTTTCAACCGGGACGCGCACGTCCTCCAGCCACACCTCGTTGACCTCATGCTCACCACCCAGCGTGATGATCGGGCGAACGGTGACGCCCGGCGTCTTCATGTCGATCAAAAGGAAGCTAATGCCTTCCTGCTGCTTCGCATCCGGGTCGGTGCGGACAAGGAAGAACCCCCAATCCGCGTGCTGGGCCATGGTCGTCCAGGTCTTCTGGCCGTTGACGACATAATGATCGCCATCGCGGACGGCGCGGGTGCGCAGCGAAGCAAGGTCAGAGCCGGAGCCCGGCTCTGAATAGCCCTGGCACCACCAATCCTCGCCCGACAAGATGCGGGGGAGGAACTTGGCCTTCTGCTCCGGCGTGCCAAAAGTGTAGATGACGGGGCCGACCATCGTCAGGCCGAAGGGCATCAGGCGGATGCAATCGGCACGCGCCGTTTCTTCCGACCAGATATAGCGCTGCGTCGCGGTCCAGCCGGTGCCGCCATATTCAACCGGCCATGCCGGGGCGACCCAGCCCTTTTTGTGGAGCACACGGTGCCAGCTCAGAAAATCTTCTTTGGAAAGCTCATCGCCTTCATCCTGTTTCCCGCGCAGTTCCGCAGGATAGTTTTCGGCGATGAAGGTGCGCACTTCGTCCCGGAAGGCGATCTCTTCGGGGCTGAATTCAAGATTCATGGGTCAGACTCCAGGTTACCCTCTCTGGCCACTGGGATAGGAAGGCTTGACGTTAACGTCAACCGGCAGAGGCGCCCTTTTTTGGGAAAGGGGATGGTTTCAGGCCGCTTTCGCCTTGGCACGCGGATCCCGCGCAGAAGCGAGGAGATGCGCCTCCAGTTCGTCGAGCCGGGCAGGGCTCGCAATCTTATCGTTTGTGAGGTCGGTCACATAAAAAGTGTCGACCGCGCGCTCGCCATAGGTCGCGATATGGGCAGAGTGGATCGTGACCTTCGCTTGAAACAGCGCATAAGCAAGATCATAGAGCAGCGCTGGCCGATCCCGTGCATTGGCTTCGATCACGGTGTAACGGTTTGAGGCCTTGTTATCGATGAGGACATTGGGGGCGATGTCAAACGCTTCTGCCCGCGCGCGGGGCAGCGGGCGTGCCGTTAGCTTTTCAACAAGTTGCGCCCGATTGGCGAGGGCTTCGCGGATTGCCTGCTCGATCCGCTGCAGCTGGTGCGGATCGTCAAAGGGGCGGCCCAGCGGGTCTTGAACCAGGAAGTTATCAAGCGCCATGCCATCGCGCGTGGTGTGGATTCGGGCATCGATAATGCTGGCGCCCGCCAAGTGGATCCCCCCCGCAATGCGATAAAACAGCCCCGGATGGTCGGGCGTATAGACCGTCACCAATGTGGCCCCGCGCGACGGGTAAACAGTGGCTGAGACAGACAGCCCGCCTTCGTCCGCCGCGTCGATCTGGCGGGCATTGCTTTCGAGCACGTCATCAGGCTCCGCCACCCAATAAGGCTCGGCGAGCCGCTTGGTATAGGCGTCGAACTTGGCCTTGGGCCACACCAAGGCTTCTTGCAGCAAATCTTGTTTCAGCCGGACACGATCGGCGCGGCCACGCTGCTTATGCCCCAGCCGCAGCACCTCTTCGGCTGATTCGAACAATTCAGACAGAAGCTGCCGCTTCCAGCTGTTCCAGACGCCGGGGCCGACCGCCCGGATGTCGACGATCGTCAGCACGAGGAGCAAGCGGAGCCGCTCGGGCGATTGCACCACGCCTGCAAAATCGAGCACGGTCTTGAAGTCCGAAAGATCGCGCTTGAACGCGGTGGCGGACATCAAGAGGTGCTGGCGCACCAGCCACGCGACCGTCTCCGTCTCTGCAGCTGTCAGGCCCAGCCTTGGGCAGAGCTTTTGGGCGACCTCTGCCCCCAGCACGCTATGGTCGCCGCCGCGCCCCTTGGCGATATCGTGGAGGAGCACTGCGACATAGAGGACGCGGCGGGAAATGACCTGCCGCAAGATTGCCGTCGCCAAAGGATGGTCTTCGCCGAGGACGCCCTTTTCGATCCGCGACAACAAGCCGATCGCGCGGATTGAATGCTCATCGACCGTATAGTGATGATACATGTCAAACTGCATCTGCGCGACAACCCGGCCAAAGTCCGGCACGAATCGACCAAAGACGCTCGCTTCGTTCATCCAGCGCAAGACCGTCTCCGGGTCCCGCGGCGAGGTGAGAATATCCATGAACAAGGCGTTGGCGCGCGGATCATTGCGCACCGCCGCTGTGATCAGCCCTGCTTCCCGCGCCGCCATGCGCATCGCTTGCGGGTGGATCTCAAGCCCTTGCGCATCAGCAAGCGCGAACATTTCGATCAGCCGCACCGGGTCTTCGGCAAAGAAATCTTCCCGCGGCAAAGCGAGCCGTCCACGATCCAGCACAAAGCCGTTCAACTGTTTGGGCGCGCGGCGGAAGCCCGCCAAGCTCGGCAGCGTAAAGCGCCGCCCCTTCGACGCATGGGTGTCATCCAGATGGGCAAGGAACAGCGCCGTCAAATCGCCCACGGTTTTCGCATTCAAGAAATAATGCTGCATGAACCGCTCTACCGCCGAACGGCCGGGGCGATCATTATAGCGCATCCGCTCGGCAATCTCGCGCTGCACATCAAAGGTCAGCCGCTCTTCCGGGCGCTTGGCGATCAGGTGCAGATGGCAGCGCACCGCCCACAGGAAATTCTCAGCCTTTTGGAATTGGCGCAGCTCCCCTTCGGTCAGCAACCCCTTGTCGACAAGTTCCGGCACCGTCGTCACGCGGTACAGATATTTGCCGATCCAAAAGAGGGTGTGAAGGTCGCGCAGGCCCCCTTTGCCTTCTTTCAAATTCGGTTCGACGACATAGCGGCTGTCGCCCATGCGCTGGTGGCGGGTATCGCGCTCCGCCAGCTTGTCGGTGATGAAGCTGCGCGATGTCCCCGCAACGACCTCTGCCGCGAAGCGCGCCGAGGCCTCCTGATAAACCTGCTGATCCCCCCAGACATAGCGGCCTTCGAGAAGCGCGGTGCGGATCGTCAGATCCTCTTTCGCCATCCGGACCATTTCGTCGAGCGACCGGCTCGAATGACCGACCTTCAGCCCCAAATCCCACAGCGTGTAGAGCATCGATTCGATGACCTGCTCTGCCCAGCCCGTCTGCTTATAAGGGGTGAGAAAAGCGATATCGATGTCGGACTGGGGTGCCATCTCGCCCCGGCCATAGCCACCGACGGCCAGCAGCGAGATGCGTTCCGACGCGGTCGGGTTGTTGAGCGGGTAGAGCCGCTGCACCGTGAAGTCGAAGATCAGGCGGAGGATTTGATCCGTCAAAAAGGCATAGCTCGCCGCGGCCTCGCGGCCTTGGGTCGGGCGCAAGGAGAGACGCCGCGCGATTTCTGCACGCCCCGCCTCGAGCGCTGGACGCAGCATCTGCACCGAGGCCTGTCGCAACTTTGCCTGATCACTCCCCTCCAGCGCCATCAGCGCATCGGACAAGGGCCGGCGCTCGATGATCGCGCGTCGTTGGGGAACGAGGTCGAAAAGCTGGGCCATCCTCCGTAATTAGGGGGGATCGGCCGCGCTGTCATTAGCCCTTTTGGGGGCGATGGAGCCAAAATTTAGAGCGGGGTGCGCACCGACAGCCCGGCGGCGGCAAGGGCGCGATGGGCATCGCCGATGGTCGCGTCGCCAAAATGGAAGATCGAGGCAGCCAAGACCGCGCTGGCATGGCCTTTGGTGACGCCAGTCACCAGATCGTCGAGCCCGCCAACCCCGCCCGACGCGATCACCGGCACCGAGACGGCGTCTGCAATCGTCCGCGTGAGATCGAGATCATAGCCATCACGCGTGCCGTCGCGGTCCATCGAGGTGACAAGAATTTCGCCTGCCCCCAAATCGGCCAAGCGGCATGCATGGGCCACCGCATCAATCCCGGTCGCGCGCCGCCCGCCATGGGTGAAGATTTCCCAATGATCCCCGTTCCGGCGGGCATCGACGCTGGCGACAACGCACTGGCTGCCAAAGCGACTGGCGATATCGGCGACAAGCTCTGGCCGGGCGACCGCCGCGGAGTTAACCGCCACCTTGTCCGCCCCGGCCAAGAGCAGCGCGCGCGCATCCTCGGCGCTGCGGACCCCGCCCCCCACGGTCAATGGCATGAAACACACCTCGGCGGTGCGGGCGACAACATCGAGGATCGTATCGCGCCCCTCATGGCTCGCCGTAATGTCGAGAAAACAAAGCTCATCTGCGCCCGCCGCGTCATACGCCCGCGCGGCTTCAACCGGGTCCCCGGCGTCGATCAGATCAACAAAGTTCACGCCCTTCACAACGCGGCCATTCGCCACATCAAGGCAGGGGATGACGCGGACGCGGACGCTCATATCGCGGCAGCCACCTCAAGCGCGGCCGCAAGATCAAGCCGCCCATCATACAGCGCACGGCCTGTGATCACGCCCTCAATGCCATCCTTGGCATGAATGGAGAGCATTCGGATATCGCCTATGCCCGCCACCCCGCCCGAGGCGATGACGGGAATATCCGTTGCCCGAGCGAGATCAACCGTCGCCTGCACATTGCAGCCCTTGAGCAAGCCATCGCGCCCGACATCGGTAAAGAGCAGCGCCGCGACCCCCGCATCTTCAAAGCGGCGGGCGAGATCGAGCACGGGCATGTCCGACTTCTCGGCCCAGCCATCGGTCGCGACAAAGCCGTCACGGGCATCGACGGCAACGACAATCCCGCCCGGAAAATCCTTGGCGGCAGCCTTTACAAATTCGGGATCTTTGAGCGCCGCTGTGCCGATGACAACCCGCGCCACACCGAGACCAAACCAATGTTCGACCGATGCACGATTGCGAATACCGCCGCCCAGTTGGACATGCCCCGGAAAGGCGCGGACAATCGCTTCGACCGCGCCTGCGTTGACCGCATGGCCGGCAAAGCTGCCATCCAGATCCACGACATGGAGATGCCCCGCTCCTGCTTGGGCAAAGAGCAGCGCCTGCGCCGCCGGATCATCGCCATAAACGGTTGCGCGGTCCATATCGCCTTCTGCCAGTCGGACGACCTGCCCGGCCTTCAGATCAATGGCAGGAAAGACAATCAGGCTCATGGATACCACTCCAGAAAACGGCTGAGGAGGGAAAGGCCATAACGCTGGCTCTTTTCAGGGTGAAACTGGACGCCCGCCAGATTGTCCCGCCCGATCGCGGCAACCAGCGGCCCGCCATGATGGGTGGTGGCCCGCACATCGTCGCCCTCAAAGGCATAGCTGTGGAGGAAATAAGCTTCCCCCGGAACAAGCAGGGGATGATCGGTCACCGGCACCACATCGTTCCAGCCCATATGCGGCACCTTGATCGCCGGATCCTGCGGCGTGATCCGGCGGACGACGCCTTTGATCCAGCCCAGCCCCTGATGCCGGCCATGTTCTTCGCCCGCCTCGGCCATCAGCTGCATCCCAACACAAATCCCCAAAAAGGGGCGCGCCTTGGGGCCTGTGACCTCGTTGAGCGCCGCAACCATGTCCGGGATTGCCGAAAGGGCCGTCATGCAATGCGCAAAGGCGCCCACCCCCGGCAACACAACCCGATCCGCCGCCCGCACAAGGTCCGGGTCCGACGTCACGACGATATCATGGGCGCCCGCTGCTTTCAGCGCATTCCTGACCGATTGGAGGTTGCCCGCGCCATAATCAATGAGCGCAACGGTCACAGCATTCCCTTGGTCGAGGGTATGGCATCGGCTTTGCGCCCATCAATCTCCACCGCGACCCGCAACGCGCGGGCAAGCGCCTTGAAGCAGCTTTCGACAATATGGTGGTTGTTCGCGCCATAAAGATTTTCGACATGAAGGGTGATGCCCGCGGCTTGGGCAAAGCTGTGGAACCAGTGCTCGATCAGCTCTGTGTCCCATTCGCCGAGCCGGGGTGTCCCGAAATCTGCCTTGAAGACCAGCCAGGGGCGGCCCGAAATATCGAGCGCGCAGCGCGTCAGCGTTTCGTCCATCGGCGCATAGGCATGGCCATAACGCGTGATGCCCTTTTTATCGCCGAGCGCCTTGAGCACCGCTTCACCAATGGCGATGCCGGTATCTTCCGTCGTGTGGTGCTGGTCGACGTGCAGATCGCCCACTGTCTTGACCTTCAGGTCAATCAGCGAATGGCGCGACAGCTGTTCGAGCATATGATCGAGAAAGCCGATCCCGGTTTCGACCTCATAAAGGCCCGAGCCATCGAGATTGACCTCGACATCGATCGACGTTTCGCTCGTCTTGCGCTGAATCGTGGCGGTCCGCATGAGGAACGGCCTATAGCGCGAAAGCGCGCGCGCGCAACCGCTTGACCGCAGAGAGCCAAGCGTCCAACAGTTCGGCCATTATGACAGATGACGCCGCCGACAGCCTGATTCCCTATGACGACATCGTGCAGGACGCCTTGCGCGCCGTTGTCGGCCGCGTGCTGAGCGGCATCCAATCCAATCTCGACCTGCCGGGCGGGCATCATTTCTACATCACCTTTAAAACATCGGCGCCCGGCGTGGTGGTGCCCGCGCATCTGCGCCAGCGCTTCCCGGATGAGATGACGATTGTTCTTCAGAATAAGTTCTGGGATTTGGCCGTCGATGAAGACGGGTTTGAAGTGGGCCTGACTTTTAGCCAGGTGCCAACCAAGCTTGTCATCCCGTTCGCGGCAATCACCGCCTTTGTCGATCCCGCGGTGGAGTTTGCGCTCCATTTTCAGGTGCCACTCGACACGGATAGCGTTCCCGAAACCGGCACGCCTGAAAATGATGCGCCGCGCCGCGCGCCGATTGAAGATGGGTCCAACGTCGTCACGGTGGATTTCGGCCGCAAGAAGTAAACTCTCCTCGCCGGGTGTCGAAACCAAAGATCTGATTTAGCGTCAAAATTATTTGGTTCCCACGGCTGGGGCGTGTATCGGCGCGGGATGCGTCGCCCGCTGATCAAGCTGTTCCTCTACACCCTCGCCGCCTGTGCGCTGGCCTCTCTTGCGTTGGCGTTTGCGCCGCTCGAACCCGCGGGCACGGGTGCGCGTTTGGGGCTTGCGCTGATCTGGCTCGCGGGCCTTTTCTGGATCGGATTTCGGCTCCATCGCCACCTTATCGGGCGCATCGCGGGCAATTGATTTTCACGGCTGGCCGTTGCAAGAGCAGCCATGGCCCAAAGCTCTTCTTCCGCACCCAATCCCCAAGATCCGCACAAGTTCAAGCGGCGGGGCATTCTCTTCATCGTGTCCTCGCCTTCGGGCGCCGGAAAATCGACGATCTCGCGCAAATTGCTGGAGGCCGATGCCGGGCTTGAAATGTCGGTTTCTGCGACAACCCGGCCGCCGCGTCCGGGCGAGGTCGACGGCAAGGATTATCATTTCGTCGACCTTGAAAAGTTCCGCGAGATGGTCACCGAGAATGAGTTTCTCGAATGGGCCCACGTCTTCGGCAACCGCTATGGCACCCCGCGCGGGCCGGTGGAAAAGGCGCTGTCCGAAGGGCGCGACGTTCTTTTCGATATCGACTGGCAGGGCGCGCAGCAGCTCTATCAGCAAGCGGGCGGCGACGTGGTTCGGGTGTTCATCTTCCCGCCCTCGCTGGAGGAGCTGGAACGGCGGTTGCGCGCGCGCGGCACCGATACCAATGAGGTGATCGAAGGCCGGATGGCCCGCGCCAGCGCGGAGATCAGCCATTGGGATGGCTATGATTATGTCCTCGTCAACGACGATGTGGAGCAGTGCTTTGAGAAGGTGAAGGCGATCCTCGCGGCAGAGCGGCTGAAGCGCAGCCGCCAGACGGGGCTGATCGGCTTTGTCCGCAGCCTCGCCAAATCGGGCCGCGATTAAGCCCCAGCGCTTAGCCCTGATCCAGCAAAAGGCGCTTGAGCGCGTAAAGCTGATCGAGCGCATCGCGCGGAGACAGGCCATCGACGTCAATCTCGCTTAAGGCATCGCGCAGCGGATCGCGCGCCTCTTCCACTTTGGTGGCGGCAAAGAGCGGCAGATCATCCAGCCCGGCGGCCAACCCGCCCGTCGCATCGCGCCCGGCTTCCAGCTTTTCCAGCACCGCTTTGGCGCGGGCGAGGACGTGCGGCGGCAGCCCCGCGAGCCGACCGACCGCAATGCCATAGCTGCGATCGGCAGGGCCTGCCCCCAGTTCGTGGAGCAACACCAGATCCCCCCGATATTCGCGCGCACGAACATGGTGGAGCGACAAAGCGGAGAGGGTTTCTGCCAGCCGGGTCAGCTCATGATAATGCGTTGCAAAGAGGCAGCGGCAGCGATTGACCTCATGCACGGCTTCCACAACCGCCCAGGCAATCGCCAGCCCGTCATAGGTGGAGGTGCCGCGCCCGACCTCATCGAGGATGATGAAGCTGCGCTCCGTCGCTTGGGCGAGGATCGCTGCGGTTTCGACCATTTCGACCATGAAGGTCGAGCGACCCCGCGCCAGATTGTCCGACGCCCCGACCCGGCTGAACAGCCGATCGACAAGGCCCAAGGTCGCCGCATTTGCAGGGACATAGCAGCCTGCTTGGGCCAAGACCGCGATCAGCGCGTTCTGGCGCAAAAAGGTCGACTTGCCGCCCATATTCGGGCCGGTGACGAGCCAGAGCCGATTATCTGGCGCAAGCGTACAATCATTCGCGACAAAGCGCCCACCGTCGTTCGTGACCGCGGCTTCGACAACCGGATGGCGCCCGCCTGTGACCTCAAACCGCGCACCCGGCGCAAAGGCGGGGCGGCACCAACCCCCTTCGATCGCGCGTTCGGCCAGCGCGGCCGCGACATCAAAGCGCGCCAGCGCGTCCGCCGTCTCCGCAATGGCGTGCGCCCGGCCCAGCGCCAACGCCACCAGCTGTTCGAGATGCGCTGCTTCCGCGGCGAGCGCATGAGCGCCGGCTTCGTTCACCTTCATCGCAAGGTCGTGCAGTTCTGGCGCGTTGAAGCGGACGACACCGGCGAGCGTCTGGCGATGGGTGAAACCCGAATCCGCGGCCATCAGAGGGTCAGCGTTCTTGGCCGAGACTTCGATATGATAGCCCAGCACATTGTTGTGCTTGATCTTGAGGCCCGCAATCCCCGTTTGGTCGCGGTAGCGCGCCTCGAGCATCGCCATCGCCCGGCGGCCATCACCGCTCATCACCCGCAATTCATCGAGCGCAGGGTCATAGCCTTCTGCGATATAGCCGCCCTGCGCGGCATCGAGCGGGGGGCTTTGCACCAGCGCGCGGCTCAACTGCTCCACCAGGGCGCCGTGCCCCTCAAGCGCGGGGAGCAAGGCCGCCATGAGCGGCGGGACATCGTCCGCGCGCGCCAAACGTTCCCGCAACAGCCGCGCTTCGTGGAGGCCATCGCGCAGCATCCCCAGATCGCGCGGGCCACCCCGGCCAGCCGCGAGCCGCCCCAAGGCCCGGCCGATATCAGGGAGCGCGCGCAAATTGGCGCGGAGCGCGTCCCGCGCGCTGCCGTGCCTTTCGAACCACGCGACGAGATCGAGCCGATCTTCAATCGCCCGCACCTGCATCAACGGCGCGGAGAGGTCTGCCGCCAAGAGCCGGGCACCCGCTCCCGTCACCGTCCGGTCGATCGCGTCCAGCAAGCTGCCCGCGCGCGCGCCAGATTGGGCACGGATAAGCTCCAAGCTCTCGCGCGTCGCCGCGTCGATGAGCATATGGTCAGCCGCTTCGCGCCGGACCGGCGGCGCCAGAAAGGGGAGTGCGCCTTTTCCGACATGATCGAGATAGGCGAGCAACCCGGCGGCAGCGGCCAGCTCTGGCTTGGTGAAGCTGCCAAAGCCATCAAGCGTGGCGACACCGAAAAGCGCCTTGAGCTGGCTTTCCCCCCCGGCTGCTGAAAAATCACCCCGGCTGCGCTGGGTCGCGTCGATATGGAGCGCCTCCAGCCCCGCCCCTTCGGGCACAACCAGTTCTGACGGCGCGAGCCGCGCCAGTTCCGCAGGAAGTTCTGCAAAGCGCGCCGCACAGGTTTCGAATCGCCCGGTCGAAATATCCGCGGCAGCGATCCCGACCTGCTCTCCCACCGGGGCGAGCGCGACAAGCCAATTGGCGCTGCGTGCCTCGAGCAGGGCTTCTTCGGTCAGCGTCCCCGCCGTCACCACGCGGACGATGCCACGGGCAACCAACGCCTTGGATCCACGCGCCTTGGCTTCTGCCGGGGTTTCAATCTGTTCCGCAATCGCAACGCGAAACCCGGCTTTGATCAACCGGGCGAGGTAGTTTTCAGCGGCATGAACGGGGACACCGCACATCGGCACAGGCTGGCCCAGATGCTCCCCGCGCGCCGTCAGCGCGATATCAAGCGCCTGCGACGCGACTTTGGCATCGTCGAAAAACAGCTCAAAAAAATCCCCCATGCGGTAAAAAAGCAGGCAGTCCCCTGCCTCTTCCTTCAGCGCCAGATATTGCGCCATCATCGGTGTTGCGCCGGCTGCGCCCGCTTTTGTCATGGGGCAAGGCGATAACGCTTTTGCCATTTGGTGCAATCCCTGCTTCCCGTTCCGGCCAGAAGCGCCTAAGCGCGCCTGTGGAGCATTTTTTGAAAAGGGACGATCGAGACGATGAGCGACTCCAAGGTGCAATTTTCAGACCGCGAAGCGCTTCATTATCACGCGACCGGCCGGCCCGGCAAAATCGAGATCATCGCCTCCAAGCCAATGGCGACCCAGCGGGACCTGAGCCTTGCTTATTCCCCCGGGGTTGCGGTCCCCGTTCAAGCCATCGCCGATGATCCCGCCACGGCCTATGACTATACGGCGAAAGGCAATCTTGTTGCTGTGATTTCCAACGGCACCGCCATTCTGGGCATGGGCAATTTGGGCGCGCTCGCCTCCAAGCCCGTCATGGAAGGCAAATCGGTTCTCTTCAAACGCTTCGCGGATGTGGACTCGATTGATATCGAACTCGCGACCGAAGACCCGGAAGCCTTTATCAACGCCGTCGCCCTGATGGAGCCAAGCTTTGGGGGCATCAACCTCGAAGATATCGCCGCACCTGAATGCTTCATTATCGAACAGGCGCTCAAAGAGCGGATGAACATTCCGGTGATGCACGATGACCAGCACGGTACCGCGATTATCGCGGCCGCTGGATTGATCAACGCGCTGCATCTGACCGGCAAGGACATCAAGCAGGTCCGCGTCGTTGTGAACGGCGCGGGCGCCTCTGCCATTGCCTGTACCGAGCTGATCAAGGCCGTTGGCGTGCCGCATGACCATGTCATCATGTGCGATTCCAAAGGGGTGATCTACCAAGGTCGGACCGAGGGCATGAACCAGTGGAAATCGGCCCACGCGGTGAAAACCGAATGCCGGACGCTGACCGAAGCGCTCAACGGCGCCGATATATTCCTCGGCCTGTCGGTCAAGGGCGCTGTGACGCCGGACATGGTCCGCTCCATGGGGCCGAACCCGATCATCTTCGCGATGGCGAACCCGGATCCGGAAATCACCCCGCCGGACGCCAAGGCCGTTCGGCCCGACGCCATCGTCGCGACAGGACGTTCGGACTATCCGAACCAGGTCAACAACGTCTTGGGCTTCCCCTTCATCTTCCGCGGTGCGCTTGATGTGCGCGCCACCGCGATCAACGAAGAGATGAAGATTGCCGCCGCCCGCGCCCTCGCCGAACTTGCGCGCCAGCAGGTGCCGGAAGAAGTCGCGGCAGCTTATGGCGGGGCGACGCCGAGCTTTGGTCCAGACTATATCATCCCGGCGCCTTTTGACCCCCGGCTCATGGAAATCGTGCCTGCCGCAGTCGCGCAAGCCGCCATGGACTCAGGCGTCGCCACCCGCCCGATCCTCGATATGAACGAATATCGTACCTCGTTGCGCGCCCGGATGAACCCGACAACCTCGGTTCTCACCATGGCCTATGAAAATGCGCGCGCGCACCCCAAGCGGGTTGTCTTTGCCGAGGCCGAGGAAGAAGTCGTTCTGCGGGCTGCGATTGCGTTTCGCGATGGCGGCTGCGGGACCCCGGTCCTTGTCGGCCGCGACAGCGTGCGGGACAAGCTGGCGGCGCTTGGCGTTGAAGATCCGGAGAGCTTTGAGCTGCACAATAGCCGCAACTCCCCACTCGTCCCCAAAATGGTCGATATGCTGTATGAGAGGCTCCAGCGGCGCGGCTATTTGCGGCGCGATTGCGAACGCCTCGTCAACCAGGACCGCAACGTTTTTTCATCGCTCTTGTTGAAGATGGGCGAAGCCGATGCCGTCATTACCGGCGTTACCCGGGGCTTTGGCCAGACGCTGCGCGAAGTGCGCCGCGTGATCGACCCGGCCGCAGGGATGACACCCTTTGGTATGCACATCATGGTCGGCCAGCACCACACGGTGTTCATGGCGGATACAACCGTGAACGAGCGGCCCAATGCGCAGGAATTGGCCGATATTGCGGAAGCCAGCGCTGCCGTGGCGCGGCGTATGGGGCATGAGCCGCGCGTCGCCTTCCTCTCTTATTCGACCTTCGGCAATCCGCGCGGCACCTGGATTGACCCCATTCGCGAGGCCGTTGCCTTGCTCGATGCGCGGGGCGTGAGCTTTGAATATGAAGGGGAGATGCCCCCAGATGTGGCGCTCAACCCGCGTCTGGCCGCTGCCTATCCGTTCAGCCGCCTGTCAGGCCCGGCCAATGTCCTCATCATGCCCGGCCTTCAATCCGCCAATTTATCCGCCAAGCTCTTGCGCGAATTGGGCGGCGATTCGATGATCGGGCCATTTCTGGTCGGCATGGAAAAGCCGGTGCAGGTGGCGCCCATGGTCTCCACCGCGTCGGAACTGGTGACGTTGGCGGTGCTTGCGGCGAGCGGCATCGCGCGCTAGCGCCAAGCCGAACGCCCCAGCACGCTTAGGTTCGCGCTTAATTGGGGTTGTCGGCGGTTCCACCGGATTCGCCGACAGCGCCGACTTGGCCGATATTGCCGAACAGTTCTTCGAAAAAGCCGCGCTCGCGACCCAGCGTCTTTGTTTTCTTCGACGAGGGATTGATTTTGGCGACATCCTCCATCCCGCGCTGGTCCGCAGCGATGACATTGCCTGAAGCGTCGAAGCGAACGCGGAGGACAAATTGTTCCGACGGCCGCGGCATGTTGAACGCATATTGGCGCGTATTGCGCGAAAAATAATAATAATCACGGGCGCCAAATTGGCTCACCCATGTCGGGCGGCCGAGCGTCTTTTCCACCGATTCGCGGTTATCAACGCCCGGCTGGATCGCCGATGCAAGGCTCGGATCGACGATATAACCTTGGTGACCGCCAATGCGCGTGCATCCCGTTGCGGCCAGCCCAAAGGCGGCACAAAGCAGCGCGGTGGCGATTTTCCGGTTCATGCACGACGTCCTTTCCTTGACGCGCGCCCCCCATTTGTGGAGGGACACAAGACCCCCATTATGCGGGTCGCCGCGGAACAACAAGCCAGTTGGGATAAATGGATGGCGCTTCGACTGTTGAAAAGACTTTTTGCCCGGGATGAAGGACGCGATGCGTTGGCCCCGCTCTACAGCGCGGTCGTGGCAGAAGCGCGCTTGCCGCATTGGTATTTGGAAGCGGGCGTTGCCGATACGATGGATGGCCGGTTTGAAATGGTCGCCGCGTTGACTGCGTTGGCGATTACGCGATTGGATGCGGAAGGGGAACCGGGCCGCGTGCCCGCCGTGCTCCTCACCGAAGTTTTTGTGGATGATATGGACGGCCAGCTCCGCCAGGAAGGCATTGGCGATATTGTTGTCGGCAAGCATATCGGCCGGATGATGGCCGCGCTTGGCGGCCGGATGGACGCCTATCGCGCGGGGCTTGACGGGGGTGACCTTGACGCGGCCCTGATCCGTAATTTGTTCCGCACCGAGCATCCGGGGCAAGAAAAGCTGGCACAAGCCAGCCATCGGCTGCGCGATTTTTGGGCACGGCTCTGTGCGACCCCGCTTGATGCGCTCCTTGCCGGGCAGATCACGAAGCCGCTCGCATGACCCCGGAATTCTCCCGCCCCTATCGCCTCGACACGCTGGGCCAGCCCAAGGATGTTGAGATCGCCGCGACGGCCGAGGAATGCGCCGCACTGGCCCGGCGCTTTGGCCTTCAAGAGATTGCGCAGCTCGCGGCCACGGCCCAGATCACGACCGGAGAGGCCGGCATTGACGCCGTTGGCCGGATGACGGCCCGTGCAACGCAATCCTGCGTCGTGACCGGCGAGCCGGTGCCTGCGGTGCTCGATCAGCGTTTCACCATCCGGTTCGTTGCCGAAGACGCAGCGGACAGTGCCGAGGAAATCGAACTGAGTGCCGAGGATTGCGACGTCATGGAGCATGACGGGCAGGTGATCGATCTGGGCGAAGCCGTCGCGCAGACCCTGGGCCTCGCGCTCGACCCTTATCCCCGCGCACCGGGCGCTGAAGAGCGGCTTCGCGAAGCGGGCGTCTTGAGCGAAGGGGAGGCCGGCCCCTTCGGCGCCCTTGCGGCGTTGAAAGATAAATTGACCAAGGGTTGAGACACCCCAACCCGTCCGGGCTGAGTCTGTCGAAGCCCCGTTTTTCCTTTGTTTGCCCGCAAAAAGGGTCGCTTAATCGCGCGCGAGGAGAAACACCGCGTGCTGGGCGCGCAAATTGGCCGCGCCCGCGCTGATCAGCTTTTCGCCGCGCAAGAACCATTGGCCTTCGATACGGATGCCGCGCTCCGCAATATAGGTGCGGAAATCGTCGATCGTCACATGGTGGATATTGGGCGTATCATACCATCGGGCGGGCAGCTGCTTGGTGACGGGCATGGTGCCGCCAAACATCAGCGCGAGGCGGATCCGCCATTGGGCAAAATTCGGGAAAGAGACAAAGGCCATCCGCCCGATCCGCAACAGCTCATCCATGACCAGATCAGGCCGCATCGTCGTCTGCAGGGTTTGCGAGAGGATCGCATAGTCAAACGCCGCGTCGGGATAATCGGCAAGATCGGTATCGGCATTACCCTGAATGACCGAGAGGCCCGCCGCGACACAGGCCGTCACATTATCCCGATCCAGCTCCATGCCGCGCGCGTCGACCTGTTTTTCGTCACGCAGCGCCCGGAGCAGCGTGCCATCGCCGCAGCCGACGTCGAGCACCCGCGCGCCCGGCGCCACTTCGCGCGCGATGATCGCCAGATCCGGGCGGAGTTGCGACATCATTGCCCCCCTGCCCGCAAAAAGCCATCCACCACCCGGTCGAGCTCCGGCACCTCGAGCAAGAAGCTGTCATGCCCAAAGGGCGCGGACAATTCCATAAAGCTCACCGGCGCCCCGCTCGCGTTGAGCGCGTGGACAATGTTGCGCGATTCGGAGGTAGGATAGAGCCAGTCCGTATCAAAGCTCACCACGCAAAAGCGGGTCGCACTGCCGCGAAAGGCATTGGCAAGATGGCCGCCATGTTCTTCGGCCAGATCGAAATAATCCATCGCGCGGGTGATATAGAGGTAGGAATTGGCGTCGAACCGGCCCGTGAAGGTCAGTCCTTGATAGCGCAGATAGCTTTCAACCTGGAAATCGGCATCAAAGCCAAAGGTCTTGGCATCCCGATCTTGCAGGCGGCGGCCGAATTTTTCGGTCAGCCCCAGCTCTGACAAATAGGTGATGTGCGCGGCCATCCGCGCAACGGCAAGGCCTGCATCCGGTGTCTGATCGTCGTGATAATACTCCCCGCCCCGCCAGTTCGGATCTGCCATGATCGCTTGGCGACCGACTTCGTGAAAGGCGATATTCTGCGCCGAATGCCGCGCGGTCGAGGCGATCACAAGCGCCGCGCCGACGCGCGCCGGATAGGTCGCCGCCCAGCTGAGCACCTGCATGCCCCCCATCGACCCGCCGACAACCGCATAGAGCCGGTCAATCCCGAGATGGTCGAGCAACATCGCCTGCGCGCGCACCATGTCGCGGATCGTGATAACCGGGAAACGCATGCCATAAGGCGCGCCGTCCGCATCGAGCGATTCCGGCCCAGACGACCCCATGCAGCTGCCAATGACATTGGGGCAGACAACAAAATAGCGATCGGTATCGATCGGCTTGCCGGGGCCAACCATGCGTGTCCACCAGCCGGGCTTGCCCGTAATCGGGTGGGTCGAGGCAACATATTGGTCGCCCGTCAGCGCATGGCAAAGCAGGATCGCGTTCGAGGCATCGGCATTGAGGGTGCCATAGCTTTCATACGCGATATCGACGGGCGCAAGCACACCACCCCCGTCCAGCGCCAGCGGGCCGGGCAGGGTTATTTTGCGATCAAGGCCGAAACGCGCGTCAGGCATGCCACGGGGCTAGGGGGCTGGAGGCGCGATTGTCAACCTGAGGGGTGAACTTGCCGCGTTTGACCGGCCTTTATCCGGCGTCTAAGGCGTGGCGTCATGACTGCGCCCCAACCCAAGCCCTGGATTATGGACATCGCCCCTTATGTGCCGGGCAAGTCCAAAACGGCGGATGGCCGCCGCGTTGCCAAGCTGTCGTCGAACGAAAACCCGCTCGGCACCAGCGAGAAAGCGCGCGACGCCTTTTTGCGCCATGCAGGTGATCTGGAACGCTATCCAGATGCGAGCGCCACGGCGCTGCGCGAGGCGCTGGCGGCGGCGCACGGGCTTGATCCCGCGCGGATCATCTATGGCACCGGGTCCGATGAAGTCCTTCATTTGGCCGCAGGCGCCTTTGCCGGGCCGGGCGATGAGATCATCTTTGTTCGCTATGGCTTTGCCGTCTACGAAATCGCGACCCGCCGCGTCGGGGCGACCCCCGTGATCGCGCCAGACAAAGATTATGCGACCGATGTCGATGCGATCCTGGCGTGTGTAACGGAAAAGACGCGCGTCGTTTTTGTCGCCAATCCCAACAACCCGACAGGCACCTACACGTCACGCCACGACATTGCCCGGCTCCATGCCAGCTTGCCGAGCCATGTCCTCCTTGTCCTCGACCATGCCTATGCCGAATATCTCGCGCCCGACGATGATGATGGCGGGATGGTGCTTGCCCAAAATGCGCCGAATGTGCTCGTCACGCGCACCTTTTCGAAGATTTATGGGTTGGCGGCAGAGCGGGTGGGCTGGGGCTATGCCGCGCCTGCGATCATCGATGCGATGCACCGGATTCGCGCGCCCTTTGGCTTTTCGATCGCCGCCGAAGCCGCCGCCATTGCGGCGGTGGCGGATCGTGACTTTGTTGAAAAGAGCCGGGCGCATAATGCGGCGTGGTTGGATTGGTTCAGCACACAGATTGCAAAGCTCGGCAATGCCGGCCTGCGCGCCGTGCCGAGCAAGGCCAATTTCCAGCTGGTGCTCTTCGACGGCAAGGTGACAGCGGAGCAGGCTTATGGCGCGCTGATGGACCATGGCTATATCGTGCGCTGGCTGCCCGGCCAGGGGCTGGCCAATGGCCTGCGCATCACCATCGGCACCGAAGCCGAATGCCGGGGCGTCATCGCCGCGCTGCGGACAATTACAGGGGCGGGAGACTGATGGCGCTTCACCCGCCCATCCGCCATGTCGCGCTGATTGGTTTGGGACTGATCGGCTCCTCCATCGCCCGCGCGGTGCGAGATCGGCTGCCAGAAACGCGCGTGACAGGCTATGACGCCTCGGCCGCGGCGCGCGCCGCGGCGCGCACCCTTGGCTTTGCGCATGACGTTGCGGACACCGCCTCTGATGCAGTCGCCGGGGCGGACCTTGTCATTCTGTGCGTGCCGGTGGGGGCGATTGGGGCTGTTGCAGAGGAGATCCGCGACGCGATCTCCGCGGACACGATCATTTCCGATGTTGGGTCCTCCAAAGCCAGCATTTTGGCCGCGTTGCAGGCCGCCCTGCCGGGCCGGCACGTCATCCCAGCCCACCCAGTTGCGGGCACGGAGCGGAGCGGGCCTGAAGCGGGCTTTGCCACCCTTTTCCTCAACCGCTGGTGCATCCTCACGCCGCCCGAAGGCGCCGATGCCGCAAAGCTTGCGGCCCTGACCGGCTTTTGGGAGGCCTTGGGCGCGAATGTGGAACAGATGGACGCGCCGCACCATGATCTGGTACTCGCCGTCACGAGCCATTTGCCGCATTTGATTGCGTATACGATCGTCGGCACGGCGTCTGACCTTGAGTCCGTCACGCGCAGCGAGGTCATCAAATATTCAGCCGGTGGCTTTCGGGATTTTACCCGGATCGCAGCCTCTGATCCGACGATGTGGCGCGACGTGTTTTTGTCGAACAAGGACGCGGTGCTCGAAATGCTCCAGCGCTTTTCGGAAGACCTCACGGCGTTGCAACGCGCGATCCGCTGGGGGGATGGCGATGCCCTGTTCGATCTCTTCAGCCGCACCCGCGCGATCCGCCGCAGCATCATCGAAGAAGGCCAAGACGATGCCCGGCCGGACTTTGGTCGCTCCGGGCAATAAGGCTTAATCGTTCAGGGCGTTAATCGCGGCGTGGACGCGGGCTTCGAGTTCCTCGCGGGGCAAGCCTGCGGGGATTTCCTCCCCCACTTTCATCGTCACAATGCCCGGATGTTTTACAAAGCCGCGCGGCCAGACCTTGCCGCTGTCGAGTGCGACCGGGACGACGGGCAGCCCAAGCATTTTGTAAAGCCCGGCCATCCCCGCGCGCAACGCCGGCTTTTCGCCGTGCGGCACCCGCGTTCCTTCCGGGAACAGCACGATCGGTCGCCCCGAGGCCTTGGCGCGCTTCGCCTCCACAATCATCCGGCGCATCGCGGCGGCTCCCGCATCCCGGTCCACCCCGATCGAGCCGTGCGCGCGGGCGGCGTGGCCCCAGCCGAACATATCGAGCAACTCTTGCTTCATCACCACCACTGGACGGCGGAACAGGGCCAGTGTCTCGACCGTTTCGTACATTGATTCATGCTTGAAGATGTAGAGCGCCTGCCGGTCATCGAGCGTTCCGATGACGCGCGTTTCGATACCCAGCAGCGTGCGGGCACAGAGCCGGTGCCATTTCGCCCAGAGCCGCGCGCCAAAAATCGTCGACCGCTCCCCAAAGGCAACCAACGCCCATGCAAAGCCCACCACCGGCACGCTGCCGGTGTAAAAGATCACCGTGAAAAGGATCGAGCGGAGCAACGCCATCATAGCTTTGGGCTTAGCTCAAGCGCGATGAACCGCGCCACCAGCTTGTTATATTCCTTGAACAACTGGGTCAGGCTCAGCTCGCTTTGCACGGCATCGTCGACAATCTCGATCTCGCCCGACAGGCTGTGCGCCAACTCCAGTCGCGCGCGGCGCATATGCCAGTCGCTCGTCACCAGCCGCACCGAACGGAAGCGATGCCCCATCAGCCAGCGCGCCGTTTCGCGCGCGTTGGAGATCGTATCCACCGACGCCTTGTCGAGGTCGATGCAGCAGCGGGAGAGCTTGCGCGGCACCTCAAGCGCTTCTTCCAGCTCGGGACGCCGCACACTTGGGTCGACACCCGAGACCAATAATCGATCTGCTTTGCCTGCCTCCAGAATTTCTAACCCGCGCTGAAAGCGCCCCGGCGCCCCGGTCAGGACAACAACGGCATCGGTGCGATACTGCGGATCGGCCGGACGCGGCAGGAAAATGGCAAAGGCCACCAGCCCCAAAAACCAGAGGATGAAGAGCAAAGCGAGCAACCGGCGGATCATAGCATCCGCCTGAGCGCGAACAGGATGGTCATGCGTGCGGCAATAAGGGCAAGCCCCGCGCTGGCAACAGGAATTAGAAGAATCAGGCCCCAGCCCAGCAGTCCGATCCCCGCCGATCCTGCCAGCCCCGTCCCGAGCGCCGCGAGCCGCCCGCCGAGCAGCGCCAATGTCACCAGCCCGGCAAAAAGACCGATACCGCCCCCCAACAGGGCATCCAGCCCGAGCCGCCGCTGGAACAAATGGGCAATTTGATGGTCCGTCGCGCCCAAGAGATGCAAGACGTCAATCGTCGCGCGATGGGTGTTGAGCGCGCCGCGCGCCGCCAGCACAATAATCGCGGTCACTGCAGCCGCCATCAGGAGAACCAGCAGCCCGGCAAACCAGGCCAGCGCCTGCATCAGCGCCAAGAGCGGCCCCAGCCATTGGGCATGGGGTTCCGCCCGGGCAGAAGGCGCAACGTCTGTCAGCATCGCCTTGAGCGCGGGCAGTGCGTCGGGCACATCGGGGGCAAGGGTAACATCAATCAGCATCGGCACGGGCAAATCCGCCGCCAGCCCTGCTGATCCGAACCAAGGCGCGAGGAGCGCTGCCAATTCCGCCTCTGGCACGCGACGAAAATTCTCGACATCGGGAAGCGTGGCGAGCCGTTGTTCCACCGCCTCTGCCTGGCGCGCACGACGCAGCGGGTTTGCCTCAACCAGCTGGATCGTCACCTGCCCCGCCATATCGGCGTCGATCCCTTTCACGGCGCGCGAGAGCGAGAGACCCGCCGCCGCGGCGAGCACGGTCAAGAAAATGATGATGGCGATCACCCAAGGCATTGGCCCCACCAGCCGCCCTTCGCCCAAAAGCCGGGCTTCTGCAGGCGGGAGGTCCGCCGCGCGGAGGGCGCGCTGGACCTTGCTGATCCCAGCCAAGAGCACGGGGCGCCAGGCACCTGCCTCTTGCCTCATTGCAGCACCGCCGCCGCTTGGGAGTCGCACAAGCGCCCCGCGGCCAATTGCAGCACCTGCGCCCCGCGCACCGTGCCGAGCAGATGCAGGTCATGGGTGGCTACGACGATGGTTGTCCCCAGCCGGTTCAGGGCGTCGAAAAGATGGACGAGCCGCAGCGCCATATCAGGATCGACATTCCCCGTGGGCTCATCGGCCACCAATAGGTCGGGCCGGCTGATCACCGCGCGGGCGATGGCGACGCGCTGCTGCTCCCCGCCGGATAGCGTCGCTGGCAACGCCGCGTGGCGCGCGCCAAGGCCAACCCAATCGAGAATCTCGCGCACTTGGCTCGCAATTTCGGCTTCTGCCGCCCCGCCGACGCGGAGTGGCAAGGCAACATTATCAAACGTGCTCAGATGGGGCACCAGCCGGAAATCCTGAAAGACCACGCCGATCCGGCGACGATAAGCGGGCAACCGATCCCGCGGCATCGTGACCATATCATCCCCAAATAGCCGCACGACCCCCCGGCTTGGCCGCTGCGCCAAATAGAGCAATTTCAGGAGCGATGTTTTTCCCGCGCCTGAGGGCCCCGTCAAAAAATAAAAGCCGCCTTTGGCGAGCGAGAGGCTGATGTCAGAGAGGGTTTCCGCGCCAAGTCCATAGCGGAGGCCAACATTTTCGAACTGGATGATGGGTGTCATGCGTTCGGCCGCGCCTTGCTCGCCTCTCTATGTCTTTTCCCTAGAGCAGCACGCGTCATCGATCCAGCCTTGATTGGCGACACGGGCTCTTGCCACCATAGGCCAAAGGGTGCTTAGACGCCCCGGTTCGCTTCATTTAAAGGCCGTTTCAGAGATGATCCTAACCTGCCCTGCTTGTGCCACGCGCTATCTGGTCCCCGATACCGCGATTTCAGGTGCAGGCCGGCAGGTGCGCTGCGCCTCATGCCGGCATAGCTGGTTTCAGGCTGGCCCGGCTGCCGCCCCGGCGCCGCAGGAACTCCCCCTGCCGTCTCCCATGCCGCCGTCTCCCATACCGCCGTCCAGCTCGACGCCTTCGACGCCCAGCGTGCCGCCGCCCCCTATGGCCACCTTCGACGATATGGCGACGCCCTCCCCGCGACCCCGCACTGGATTGCGCAGTGGCACGACGGGCGAACCGCCGGTATGGGCGGGCAGCGGCGCGGCGCGGCCCCGCTGGAAAGACCGGCTGCGCAACCCCGGCACCCGCCTCACGTTAATCGCGGTGGTGTTGGCAGTGCTACTGATTGCGGGGATTGGCGCGGTTCAGTTTTTCGGGCTGCCCACGCAGCTCACCGCCCTCAGCGCCTCTAAGAACGACGCACCGCCGCTGTTGCTTGAAGTCCAAAAGCGCCCCGAACGGCGGATTTTGGAAAGCGGGAATGAGCTGTTTGCCGTCTCAGGTCGGATCGTCAATCCGACATCGGATGAACAGAAAGTGCCCGATATTCGGGCCGAGCTGCGCGATGCCGCGGGCAAGGTCGTCTATGGATGGACGATCACGCCGCCCCAGCGCAAAATTGCCGCCAAAGGCACGCTTGAGTTCAACGCCGCTGAAGTGAACGTGCCGCGCGGCGCGAGCGAGCTGACCTTAAGCTTTTAAGCCTGTGCCGCGCCGCCTCTGCCCAGATGCGGCAAAAGCCATTGCTCTCCCTGTATCGCTCTGCTAGGGGCGCGCTCTGTCAGTTGCCGGAGCGCGCCAGCGCACCGGAAAATCTGCGATAAATGTGCGGTCGTGGCGGAACTGGTAGACGCGCAACGTTGAGGTCGTTGTGGGCGAAAGCCCGTGGAAGTTCGAGTCTTCTCGACCGCACCATAAAGTTCCGGGGTCCTCTCCCGGAGACACAAAAACCCGCTGGGGACTGGGCTGAAACGCCTCAGTTTCCCGCGGGTTTTTTGGTTCATGTGATCACAGCCGCGCTTGCAACAACACCGACGGCACGGCACAACGCCTCTGCGTAGAGAGATGGAGAGGCACAGCTATGACCTTGAGAAAACGGCCATTTGAGCGCGGGGCAGCGCGATATGCGTGGGCTTTTGTAGCACTCACAACCCTCGCTTGTGGCGTGCTGTTGGGGATGGCGGCGCCGCGCCCCGTTTCAGCTCAGACCTTCTTCCCGCCCTCGATCGGCGGCTCCCCCTTGGGAGAGGTGGTCGCGACGACATCAGGCAAGGTTGAAGGGTTTGTTCGCAATGGGGTGCTGGAGTTTCGGGGCATCCCCTATGCCGCCTCGGTCGCGGGGGAAAAGCGCTGGAGCCTTGCTGAGCCGGTAGCGCCATGGTCTGGCGTGTTCCCGGCGATGCATTTTGGCCAAGCCTGCCCCCAGGCCGCCCGCTATGGGCTGACCGAGCGGAGCGACGAAGAAGCGTGCCTCACGCTCAACATCAGCCGCCCGCAGACCACACCCGCACAACCCCGTCCGGTCCTGCTGTGGATCCATGGGGGCGCCTTTGTCGGCGGCGCGGCGTCGCTCTATCGGCTCGATCGGCTGGCGCGCGATGCTGATGCCGTGGTCGTCAGCATCAATTACCGTCTCGGCGTGTTTGGCTTCATGGCGCCGCCCGCGGGCACATCTGGCGAAAAACATGTGCTGGGGCTTGAGGATCAACGCCTCGCGATGCGCTGGGTCAAAGAGAATATCGCGGCTTTTGGCGGCGATCCGAATAATATCACGTTGGCCGGGGAATCGGCTGGCGCAGCCTCCGTCTGTATGCAGCTTTTGGCGCCCGAGCAGACGCGCGGTCTATTCCACCGCGCGATTATCCAAAGCGGCGCGTGCGGCACGCCCTTGCGCACCACAGCAGAAGCCGAGGCGTTCGCCGCCAAGGTGGCAGCAGAGGTAGGCTGCGCCGACCCCACAACAAGACTGGCTTGCCTGAAAGCGGTCGACCCGCAGCGGCTGATTGCTGCGGGGGCCAAAGCCGCGCAAGGCGAGCTGCGCGCATTTGCCCCCTTTACGGGCAATCCGACAATGCCGCGGACCACGGTGGCGGCCTTGCGCGCGGGCCAATTTGCCCGCGTGCCGATTTTGAACGGCTTCACCCGCGATGAAATGCGCCTCTATGTCGCCTATGACATCCAGAACGGCGCGGTCATCACCCCAGAAACCTATCCTTTGGTGGTGCGCAGCATTTATGGCGACAAGGCCGATCAGGTGCTCGCAGCCTATCCGCTCAAGCTGGGAGAGCGCACCCCCGAAACACTGGGTTCCTTGATGACCGATTTCATGCCGGGCCTCGGCATCTCCCACTGCCTGATGCTGGAAAGCGGCCGCCTGCTCGCCCGCCATGTGCCTGTTTATCAATGGGAGTTTGCGGATCGGACGGGCCCTGTGCGCGGCGTTTCTATCCCGATCTTGCCCGAACCTGGCTTTGTCTTGGGGGCAGTACATTCGGGCGAACTCAATGCGCTTTTCCCGGGGTTCTCCAACACGGCCGCGATGACAGCGCCTGATCTGAACCCCGCCTCCCAGCAGCTCGCTGATGAGATTGTCAAAAGCTGGGCCGCCTTCATGCGCGGGGCAGCGCTTGGTACAGGCTGGCAGCAGAGCAATGTCATGCGCTTTGAGCCGGGCGCCGTGCAGCCTTTCAATGCCTGGGCGGAATATAAGTGCGATTTCTGGAGGGCCGCCTATCCGGCCTATTTCGACGCACGCTAAAGCGCGGCCCGGTCTCTAGCGCCGCCTCAGGCCGGGCCAAGTACCGCCCGATGGTAAAGCTCAATCACGGCCGAAAGCGGCTGGCCGTTCTCGGCACGCAAAATAGCCGTGACTTTGAGAAAATAGGGGGCGTCTGCCGCCGCGGCATCCAGCGTGTGCCGATAGGGATTGAGCGGCGCGACGATGCGGCCAAAGGGCGTGTCGCCATGCAGCAGCGCCGCGTTCATCTCGGGCGTCAGGCGGTCCGCGAGGTACCAGTTATCCGCTTCGGAAAACACCTGCCCGGCACACACCAGCCGCACGCGCCGATGGGCGATCCGTTCCTCTGAACCAACACCCAAGGCCTGACGAAGCGGCGCAGGGAGGGGTGGCGGGGGGAGAGGCGGCGCATCGCCTGCCATTTGTTCGACCCGGATCGTTTCGCCCTCAATCGCGCAATAGTCTTGCAGCACATCTGTGGCACTGCGTGCCGCCAAAAGCTTTTGGAGAAAAAGCGCTTCTGGCGTGTCGCGATCCATGCCCGAGGCATATGCCGCAAGTGAGGCCGACAAAGAGGTCATGGTTGGCGCTTTCTCACCCTCTCCCTCAAAAGTCGAGCCACTCGCAAAGCCTGAGGCCTTCGGCATCAGAATTTAGGGGATGACCGTAAGCACGATATAGGCCCCGAAAATAGTGAGGTGAACCGCGCCATGGAGCATCGTTGTGCGTCCCCGGGCGAGCGAGAGCGCCGCGACAAACAGGGTCAGCGCAGCGACGAGAGGCGAGGCCAAGCCGGAGGAGCTCGCCCAAAAAACCGCCCATCCCAAAAGGGGCACCGCAACCAAGCTAAGCTGAGAAAGTCGCGTCGTCACCCCTTGGATATAGGGCGAGAAAGAAGTTTTGCCGCTGCAGGCACAACGCCGGCTTAGGTCTCGGGCAACGCGCGCCCATCCAGTCCACGGATCGCCACACCATGCGCCTTTAACAGCGGCAAGCTCCGCACGACTTCTCCCGACAATGGCGGGGCGCTCTCCGAGCAGAGGAGAAGCGCGGCTTCCGCCATCGCTTCCACGGGCTCGAGATGATCGCGCTCATCCCAACCGCCGACCGCAAGGGCCCCTTCGCTGGCTACAGCCCCCACTGGGGCAAGCGCGTTCACCGCGATCCCGCTGTCGGCCAGCTCCAGCGCCCAGCCCTTGGTCAGCCGATCGAGCGCGGCTTTTGAGGCGCCATAAAGGGTCGGGTGCCCGTCGCGCGCATATTGCAAGCCGCGATCGGCAAAGTCCCATGGGGCGGCGGGCGGCATATCTGCCGTCGCGCTGGAAATGTTCAAAATCCACCCACGCCCGCGCGCCTTTAAATGGGGAAAGACGAGCTGCGACAAAAGCTGGGGCGTGACGACATTCATCTGCAGCGCCAAGCGCACATGGCGCTCTTGCGCCTCCCAAATGGGGGGGAAGCGCGACCAGGCGGCGTTGTTAATCAGAATGTCCACCCCACCCCATGCGCTGACGGTCGTGTCGACAATCCGGGCGAGATCGGCCGTTTCGGAAAGATCGGCCTGAATGGGCAGCGCCACACCCCCTTCGTGCGCAATCTGATCGGCGACGCTCTTGAGCGAACCGGCCAACGGCCCGCCATCATCCAGCGTCCGGGCGACGATGGCAACCCGCGCGCCTTCTGCAGCGAAGCGTCGCGCAATGGCCGCGCCGATGCCCCGACTTGCGCCGGTGACGATCGCGACCTTGCCGGACAACTGCCCTGCGCTCATCCGAATTGCGCCACCAGATCGGCGATGGCCGCCGCGACATCGCCCCGACGATAGCCCAATTGCGCGACCTCGGCAGGATCGGGGGCAACGCGCACCCAATTGCCCCGGCCTTGGGGGATAGCAATATCCGGCAGAAGCGGATGTTCCTCATCCCGCTCCTCCAGCGTGACGCTGCTTCCCGCTGCCGTGAAGAAGAGCTGAAAATACTCGGTGAAGCTCAGATCCTCATCGCCAACAAGGTAAGCGCGCTTGCTCTCGCCGTGCAGCAGCGCCCCTTCAATCGCTTCGGAAAGCGAACGGAACGACATGAAATTCGTGCCGCCCGCCGGGCCATAAGCGGGAATGGGGAGCTTGCCCTGCGCCCATTGGACATAGGGTTCGAAGATCATGCTCGGCAGGCCCGGCACCGACCCAACCATGAACGGCGCGTTGACGCTCACCACGCCAAAATCATCGCTGGCCTGGGCCCGCGCGCCTTCACACGCGGCTTTGCGGGACTGGATATAGACATTTCCCTCTACCAGATGAGGCGCGGCCTGATGATAATAGCTACCAAGCTGGACGGCCCGCTTCACCCCCGCCTCGCGGCAAGCCGCGAAAAAGGCCGGCACAGCGATGTGGTTGGCCTGATGGAGAAACGCCGCAAAGTCAGACCCGGGCGGGACATGGCGTGGATCATTGCCCGCCGCGAACACAACCCAGTCAAAGCCACGCAATCGATCTGCGCTATAGTCCCCGGCAACATAATCGCCCTGAACAAAGGGCATCGCTGCCATGGGCGTCGCCGGGTTCGCCGGGTTGCGGCCACCAATGCTGACCTCGTGCCCTTGGGCCGCCAGATGCAGGGCTGCATGCCCGCCCAATGCGCCTGTTCCACCTACAACGAGAACTTTCATCCTAACTCTCCATCATCGTGACCGGCCGGGTTTCCTGCCAGTCCACCTTCAATATGCGCTGGGTAAAGCGCCATGTGTCGCCAACGCGCCGCCACGCATCCTGATAGCGCAGCGACCAGACCAACACGGCGTCGGCATCGCGCAGAAGATGCTCGGCCACGCAATATGTCTCCCCCGTGGCGCGATCCCCGTCGATCGTCACAAGCTGGTTTGACACGCGATGCTGGGTTCCCCGAAACATCTGGCCAAGCGCATCGAGCGAGCCGAGATTGGCGGCGAGCCCTTCGGCGCGAAAGCCCGGCCCTTCGATGACGATCTCCGGCGCGAGCACCTGCTGCCACAGCGCCTTATCGCACCGGTCCGCGCCTTGGGCATAGAGTTCCGCCGTCTGCCGCAAGGCCGCACGGTCGAGCACGTGCTGGAGCGCGGTGCTCACAGATTCATCCCATTGCCCGTGACAATCGGCATATTCGTCCAGACGCCGCGGGCATCGCGAATCCAGCCCGCCGCCGCAAGCGAACCGCCATCGATGTTGATCTCTGTGCCTGTCACCCAAGACGCCATGGGGCTGGCAAGATAAAGTGCGGCATGGGCGCAGTCATCCGGATGACCAAAGCGGCCCAGCGGCACCCATTGCGAAATATGCGCCCGGTTTTCAGGCGGAACCATATAGTCGATGGGCGTCTGGCTGGTGTCCGTGGTTTCAGGCGCAATATCGTTGACCCGGATGCCGAGCGGCGCGAGCTCGAGCGCCAAACTTTTGGTAAAGCCACGCACCGCCCATTTGCCTGCCGCATAGATCGAACAGGTTGGGATTCCGCGATAGGCTTCGATCGATGTGACGTTGATGATATTCGCCCCGGGTGCGGCCGCTTTCAGCAAGGGCAAAGCGGCATGGGTCACGCCCAAAAGGCTGGTCAGGTTGATGCCAATAATATCTTCAACTTCGTCCATAGTCAGATCGGCAAAGGGCTTGGCATGAAGATAATGGCCGACATTGTTGATGAGGATGTCGAGCCGGCCCCCGGTGGCGGCACCCAGCGCTTTGACAAGGGCAGCGACATCGTCTCGGTTGGTGACATCGCACCGGATGGCCGTCCCCGCGGTAAAGCTCGCGCAGCGTTCGGGATCGATTTCAGCGATGAAGACCGTCGCCCCTTGGCGCGCAAAAGCCTCGGCACAAGCGCGGCCAATGCCCGCGCCGCCACCCGTGACAAGAACCGTCTTCCCCGTAAAATCCAACATCAGCCTCTCCCTATTCCATTTGCGATACTAAACCGCAGCCCCCTTAACGCAAAGGAAGCAGATTCTGAGAGACTGTCAATAATTCGCGTAAGATTCTTGCGAAATATTCTACGAAATCAAAGGCGCGACGTTACGCGTCCTTAAAGCGGCGGGCAATTTCCCGAAATCGATCCTGCTCCTCCAGAAATGCTGCGACAACCATCGGGTCGAGCTTGGTACCCGACAGGTGTGTGATCTCGTCCACGGCCTTGGCGTGCGACCATGTCTTTTTATACGGCCGCGCACTGGTCAACGCGTCATAAATATCCGCCACCGTCATAAGCCGCGCCGATTTCGGGATGGACTCGCCTGATAGCCCGCGGGGATAGCCCTGGCCGTCCCAGCGTTCATGATGGCCGCCCGCAATCTCGATGGCGAGGGCAAGGGTGCGAGGTGACGCACCTTCAGATAGGGGCTTCGGCGCCGCCGCCTTCAAAACCTCCTCGCCGATCAGCGTATGGGTTTTCATGATTTCCCATTCCGCAGGATCGAGGCGACCGGGCTTAAGGAGAATGTGATCGGGGATGCCCACCTTGCCCACATCATGCAGCGGCGCGACAGGACGGTGCGGCGATGTCGTCGCGACAACCTGTCCTTGTTCAGACGTTAAATAAGGTGAGAGGAGCCCCACGGCATAGGCAGAAATGAAGATGTAAAGGGTAAGGGCCGGATCTAACATGCGATCTTGATACTGCCATGTGGGCCCAAAAACGTCTAATCATTTCTGATTTAATAATGTGTCTATCTAATGTGATTATTTCGTGCAATGCGTAGGGCGTCAGTCAACGTCTTTTTCGGACCAGGCAAGGACGGTTCCCGGGAGAACCAGCGCCGTCGTGAACATCAACATCATGAAATTCTTCATGACGCCTATTGATAGCGAGAAGGCGAAAACCTTGGCGAGGATTTCAGGCAAGATGCCGCCAGCCAGCGTCATCGCGACAAGATATTTGAACGAAAAGACATAGGCACGATTTCGATCTGCCAGCTCGCGTTCATCGAGCAGGGCGTCCGGCGCATTGGCAATGGCGCCATAGCTGCTGACGAAGAAGGCCAGGCTGGTGACCATCCCCGTGATCGCTGCAATACCAACGACACTCTCGAGCAACCCCGTGGGAGACGGCAGCGCGAGCTTAAAGATAAACCAACCGTGCATGGCAACAAGCGCGTAGCCGCCGAGCAATTTCCCCGCTGCGCGGCTGATGCGAAGGCTTTTGATGGTCTTGGGTTCAGGCACGTTCATCATCAGTCTCCTGAGGGGGCTTCCGATCAAGCTGCTCCGCCAGCGACGGAAAAGGCGCCAACGCAAAAAGCGCGTCGACACTAACGTTAAAGGCCTGGGCCAGCTTGAGCGCGAGCTCAACCGACGGGCGATAATCACCCCGTTCGAGATAGCCGACGGTCTGCGGGTTGACGTCGACCATCTCTGCCAACGCCTTTCGGGACCAACCCTTTTCCTGTCGGAAGAGTGCGATTCGATTGAAAAGCATAGCGGGTATATACACTATTGTTGTGTATATACAACATAAAATTGTGGGTGAGGTAGGTGGGCGTTGCGGATTGCCGCGACGCCCTTAGTCTAAACTCACATCCGTTCGATGACCATGGCAATGCCCTGCCCGCCGCCGATGCACATTGTGATGAGGCCATAGCGACCGCCGGTGCGGTGGAGTTCGTACACCGTCTTCACCGTGAGGATCGCACCTGTCGCGCCAATCGGATGGCCGAGCGAGATGCCCGAGCCATTGGGGTTGGTCTTGGTCGGATCAAAGCCAAGCTCCTTGGCCACGCCACAGGCTTGCGCGGCAAAAGCCTCGTTGCTTTCGATCACATCGATCTGGTCGAGCGTCAGCCCAGCCCGCTTGAGCGCGACTGGCACGGCCTTGACCGGACCCAGCCCCATCACCCCCGGTTCAACCCCGGCATGGCCCCAGGCCAGAATCTTTGCCAACGGCTTCAGGCTGTGCTTGGCCACTGCGTCGCCCGAGGCGAGGACAACCGCCGCGGCACCATCGTTGATGCCGCTCGCATTGCCGGCAGTCACGCTGCCATCCTTTTGGAAGACCGGACGCAACCCCGCCATCGCCTCTAGGCTGGCATCGGCGCGGACATGCTCATCCGTATCAAAGGCAACAACGCCCTTGCGCGTCTTGACCTCAACGGGGATGATCTGATCCTTGAAATAGCCTTGGGCAATCGCGTGCGCCGCGCGCTTATGGCTCTCGACCGCAAGGGCATCCTGCTCTTCGCGTGAGACATTGCAGCGGGCGGCCACATTCTCGGCCGTGACGCCCATATGGATATTCTCAAACGGATCATGGAGCGCGCCGAGCATCATGTCCTGGATCGTGATATCGCCCATCTTCATGCCGTTGCGCGTGCCTTCCACAACCCGCAGCGCGCCGGACATGACTTCGGCCCCGGCGCCAATCGCGATCTGCTGCTCGCCCAGCGCGATGCCTTGGGCGGCGGAGACAATCGCCTGCAGACCAGAGCCACAGAGCCGGTTGACGTTCATCGCTGGTGCCTCAATCGGCACTCCTGCGGTCACCGCTGCCACGCGGCTGGCATACATGTCCTTGGGCTGGGTCGGGACGACGGTGCCCATCACCACCGCCTCGATGTCGTTGCCCGAAAGCCCCGCGCGGCTGATCGCTTCACGCATCACGATCGCACCGAGATCCGCTGGCCGGAAGCTCGCGAGGCTCCCGCCAAATGTTCCAATTGCGGTGCGAACGCCAGAGATGATGTAAATGTCGGTCATCGGATCTATCCCTTGTATGAAAGAAGTGCTGGCGTTGCCCTAGCAGGTTTCAGCGCGGGATAAACCGGGTTCTCGCGGCCTTGGGCAAAAGCAAGCGTCATTGCATTTTGCGGAGGAAGACGGCAATTGACCGATCTTCCTTTTGCATTTTTGCAATCCCCCCAATCGCATGAGGCGAGTTATGGACTGGGATGATCTGCGCTTCTTTTTAGCTTTGGCGCGGCACAAAAGCTTGTTGCCGGCCGCCGCGCGGCTGGGCGTCAACGCGACGACGGTGAGCCGCCGAATCGCGCGGCTGGCGAGTGAGTTAGGCTCAGACCTGTTCGAGCAAGGGCCCTCGGGCCATGTCCTCACGCCGGCGGGCGAACGCATTTTGGCGCTTGCCGAAGAGATGGAGCGGTCGGCCATCGCGGTCGGCTCGGCCGCCTCAGGGGAGCGAGCGCGTTATGCCGGAAAAGTCCGAATCAGCCTGTCCGAAGGTCTTGCCGGGTGGGTCATCGCGCCAGCCCTGCAGGAGTTTGCAGAGCTTCACCCCGATATTCAGATCGAGATCGCAGCGACCAATGGGTTTCTCAACCCGTCAAAACGCGAAGCCGATATGGCGATCATGCTCGGCCGGCCGACGCGAGGGCACCTGCTCACCCGCCGCCTTGCAGATTATAAGCTCGGCCTCTACGCCTCCCAAAGCTATGTTGCTCGGCAGGGCGCGCCCCAATCCCCCGCAGAGCTGCGCCAGCATAAGTTGATCGGCTATGTGCCGGACCTGATCTATGCCGAAGAGCTCCGCTACCTTTCGGAAATTGGCGATGGGCTGGAGCCGGATTATGCGAGTTCGAGCATCACCATCCAGCACCGGATGACCGCGGGCGGCCTCGGCATTTGCGTCCTCCCCCTGTTCATCGCAGAGCAAGACCCGAGCCTTGTTCGCCTCTGTCCCGATATTGCGATTTCCCGCAGCTTTTGGCTCGTTCTTCATCAAGATTTGAAAAAGGTCGCGCGCATCGAGGCCGTGACGCAGTGGCTTGGGGAGCAGGTTCGAAAGATATCTGGTTTTTAACCGGCGGAACGAGGCGCGCCCTTCAATTCGTCGTGCCACGGGCTCCACCTAACCATCGCAGGAGCGTTGAGGGCTGGCCATCCCGGCCAGAAGCCCGCATGGGGACCCGCCCCGCGCTGAGACGCGCGGCCTGAAGGAGAATTTGAATGCGGTTTATCGCAGCTGGGCAATGGCCCCTTGCATGTGCTGCCCTGAGTGCAGCCCTCGTCCCCACCGCCGTTTTTGCGCAAGACTCAGTCCGCGCCCAAGGCATAACGGTGACAGGCGCGCCCGAAGCGCCGGTCAGCATCGACCCGGCAACCGCGGCCCAAGGGCCCGAGATCAAGGGCATGATTGCCGCACGCAATGGCGTTCGGCTGAAGCTTGTCGCAGATAATGGCAGCACCAGCATCATCACCCTCACCGACAAGACCCAGATCCGCACCAGCCGGGGGCTGTTTGGCGTCAACCGCGCCGGCCTTGCCGCAGACGCCCTGCTGAACGGCGTGCCCGTTACCGTGAAAACCTGGCAAGCCAATGGACAATTGCTGGCGCGCCAGATCACCTTGCGCAGCGCCGATTTGAAAATCGCGCAGATGATCCGCAACGGCACAGCACAGCAATTTGACGAGCAGGCCGCTGCTACTCAGGCCCTGCGTGGCCGCATGGCGGATATCGACCAATATAACCTCAAGGCGACGACGAACGTCTATTTTGACTCGGGCAAAGCTGTCCTGTCGGAACAGGCCCGCGCCGATCTGTGCGCTGCCGCGGCGGAAGCTGACGGCATGAAGAATGCCCTGCTGCTCGTTGTTGGCTACACCGATTCCACCGGCAATGAAGAGCTTAACCAGCGGCTGAGCGAAAAACGCGCTGGCACCGTGATCAACCATCTCCAGCAGGTTTGCCGCTGGAAGCCGTACCGCATGCTGACGCCAACGGGCATGGCCGCGGCCGACCCGCTTGCCAGCAACGACACCGAAGAAGGCAAGGCGCAGAACCGGCGCGTGTCGGTCAACGTTCTTGTCAGCAAAAGCGTCGACGGGTTTTAAGTGGATCGGGGCCTGCCCCCGATCTGCATTTCGGACGAAAAAGGGGCGGTGCCGGGTTGGCACCGCCCCTTTCTTTTACCTCTGATCTAGGGAGAGGGATCAGAAGCTCAAAGATGCATCGAGCCCGAAGGTGCGCGGCATGTTGAAGTTGCCATAATCCCCGAGGA
>VFQT010000418.1_pt1 | contig 63508 bp, 71 predicted proteins | sample 3512381 | NCBI WGS metagenome assembly VFQT01 (sample SAMN10412376, study PRJNA504923) | tailings metagenome | isolation source: Relicate 2 Philex TSF3 active mining site | place: Philippines: Tuba, Benguet | collected 2017-08-29
TTACAGAAGAGGAAATGCGGGGTGCCATCCGCAGTGCGGTTATTGATGTAAAATTTGTACCCATGATGTGCGGGTCTTCTTTCAAGAACAAAGGGGTTCAGGCCGTATTGGATGCCGTGTGCTCCTACATGCCTTCACCGGTAGATACCGAAGCGGTGAAAGGTACCGATCCCAAGACCGACGCTGACTTAACGCGCAAGCCTTCGGTGGATGAGCCTTTTTGTGCGCTTGCTTTTAAGGTGGCAACCGATCCTTTCGTTGGTCGCTTGGTGTTTTTCCGTGTCTATTCCGGCCGTTTAGAAGCCGGATCCTATGTTTCGAAGGTTCGTAGTGATGCCGACAAAGGGATTTTGATCGAAAAAGAGCGCATCTCTCGATTGTTTCAAATGCACGCCAATGATCGGAAGGCCATTGAGTTTGTTGAAGCAGGTGATATCTGTGCCGCTGTTGGATTTAAGGACATTAAGACGGGAGATACCCTTTGCGATGAGAAGGCCCTGATTTTGTTGGAGGCCATGCAATTTCCTGAGCCTGTAATTGGGTTGGCTGTAGAGCCAAAAACCCAAGCCGATTCAGATAAGTTGGGTAACGCTTTGGCCAAATTGGCTGAAGAAGATCCGACTTTCCGTGTGCATACCGATGAGGACACAGGTCAGACCATCATCCAAGGTATGGGTGAGTTGCACTTAGAGATCATCGTGGATCGCCTTCGTCGTGAGTTCAAGGTTGAATGCAACCAGGGAGCACCGCAAGTTAACTATAAGGAGGCCATTACCGCTCCGGTGATCCACCGTGAGGTTTATAAGAAACAAACGGGTGGTCGTGGTAAATTCGCCGATATTCAGGTTGAAGTGATGCCCGGCGATCCAGAGAAGCCCGGTTTGGAGTTTGTGAATGAGATTGTGGGTGGAGCCATTCCACGCGAGTTCATCCCTTCTGTTGAGAAGGGTTTCGCAGCGGCCATGTCGACTGGCGTTTTGGCAGGATTTAATATCGATAATTTAAAGGTTCGGTTGTTTGATGGCTCGTTCCACGCAGTCGACTCTGATTCATTGTCTTTCGAAATCGCTGCACGGAGTGCTTTCCGTGAGGCGTGCAGGAAGGCCAATCCCATCCTGCTTGAGCCCATTATGAAGGTGGAGGTTATTACCCCTGAAGAATATATGGGTGATGTCATCGGTGACCTCAACAAGCGTCGTGGACAAATGCAGGGTATGGACAGCCGAAACGGGGCTCAGGTTATTAAGGCGCAGGTGCCGTTGGCCGAAATGTTCGGATACGTTACGGTACTTAGAACCCTCACTTCCGGACGCGCCACTTCTACCATGGAGTTTTCTCATTACACAGAAACCCCTAAGAATATTTCCGAGGATGTATTGGCCAAGTATAAGGCCATGAAAGCCGAAAAGAATTAAACAGCTACAGCATATGAGCCAAAGAATTCGCATAAAACTTAAATCGTTTGATTACAATCTGGTCGATAAAACGGCTGATAAGATTGTAAAAACGGTTAAACTGACCAGCGCTGTGGTCATTGGTCCCATTCCATTGCCAACCCGTAAAAAGATTTTTACGGTTCTGAAGTCGCCGCACGTCAACAAAAAGGCAAGGGAGCAGTTTCAATTGTGTACGTACAGGAGGATTTTAGATATTCATGGGTCCAGTGCCAAGACTGTTGATGCCTTGATGAAGTTGGAATTGCCCAGTGGTGTTGAAGTAGAAATAAAAGTATAACGTTATGTCTGGAATAATTGGAAAGAAAGTGGGAATGACCAGCATTTTTGGTGCAGATGGCAAAATGCTTCCTTGCACGGTGTTGGAGACGGGTCCTTGCGTGGTTACTCAGGTAAAGACAGAGGACAAAGAGGGTTATGCGGCCATACAGTTGGCTTTCGGAGACCGCAAAGAAAAAAACACGCCTAATGCTTTGGTGGGTCATTTTCGCCGCGCGGGTACAACCCCGAAAAGAAAGGTGGTTGAGTTCCGCGGTGATTCCAGCAAGGCTTCGCTTGGAGATTTGGTGAACGTCTCAATTTTTGAGCCTGGTGATTCTGTCGATGTGGTCGGGATCAGCAAGGGAAAAGGCTTTCAAGGCGTAGTGAAGCGCCATGGTTTTGGTGGAGTAGGTGGTCAAACACACGGTCAGCACAACCGACTTAGGGCGCCAGGTTCTCTCGGTGCTTCTTCTTTCCCCAGTAAAGTATTCAAAGGCATGCGCATGGCAGGCCGCACCGGAGGTGCTCGTGTTAAAGTTCAGAATCTTGAGGTGATCAAGGTATATGCCGATAAAAATTTGCTTGTGGTTAAAGGCTCAGTGCCCGGACCAAAAGGTTCATTCGTAATTGTTGAGAAATAGTATGTTAGTCAGAGTTTACAACAAAGAGGGCCAAGAAACGGCAGCAACTGTTGAGTTGCCTGATGCCGTTTTCGGAATTGAGCCCAACACCCACGCGATGTACCTCGACGTGAAGCAGTATCTTGCCCACCAACGTCAGGGTACCCATAAGGCGAAAGAGCGTAGTGAAATGTCGGGTTCTACCCGCAAGCTTCACAAGCAGAAAGGCACTGGCGGTGCACGTAAGGGGGATATTAATAACCCTCTGTATAAAGGTGGTGCCCGTGTTTTCGGTCCTAAGCCGCGCGACTACAGCTTCAAACTTAATAAGAAGGTAAAGGCATTAGCGCGTAGATCGGCTTTATCCCAAAAGGCAGCAGGCAGTCAGATCACTGTCCTTGAAGATTTTACCTTCGAGACACCAAAAACGAGTGCATTTGCTCGTTTTTTAAGTGGGTTCCAAGCATCCAACCAGCGTGTCTTGGTTGTCACTTCCGAAAAGAATGAGGCTCTGGTTTTATCTAGCCGCAATCTTCAAAAGGCACGTGTGGTTCGAGCCGAGGATTTGAATACTTATGAGTTGATGAAGGCGTCGCGTCTTCTTTTGATGAGTTCATCCGTTGGAAAGATCAGTCAGCATTTAAATCCGTGATATGGAAATCTTAAGGAAACCAATTATTTCTGAGAAAATGACCGTGCTTGGTGAGAAGCGTAGGCAGTATGCATTTCGTGTCGATCCAAGAGCCAATAAAATCCAGATTCGTTCGGCCATAGAGGAGATGTATGGTGTGGGAATTGAAGCGGTTAATACCATGCGTTGCCGTGGTGACCGCAAGAGAAGATTCACCAAATCGGGAACACTCACCGGTATGACCGCCTCTTACAAGAAAGCTATAGTTACCCTAAAAGAGGGTGATGTCATCGATTTCTACAGCAATATCTAAGTCATGCCCGTTAAAAGATTCAGACCGTTAACCCCGTCATTGCGATTTAAGATCGCTGATGACCGCTCACAATTGAGTAAGGTTGCTCCAGAAAAGAGCTTATTAATTCCGACCAGCAAGACCGGAGGCCGTAACAGCAATGGTAAAATGACCATGCGTTACCGAGGTGGTGGACACAAGCAGATGTTGCGTGTAATCGATTTTAAAAGAAATAAGCACGACATACCTGCGCGGGTTGCAAGTTTGGAGTATGATCCAAATCGTACAGCGTGGGTTGCTCTTCTACATTATGTGGATGGTGAAAAGAGGTACATTTTGGCTCCTCGTGGAATTAAAGTGGGTCAGTCTGTTATGAGCGGCCCGAGTGCCACCCCTGATTTGGGTAACGCTATGTTGTTGAAAGATATCCCCCTTGGATCTGCTATTCATAACATCGAAATACAGCCCGGTAAGGGTGGCCAAATGGTTCGTAGTGCAGGTTCAAGTGCAATCTTGGCGGCGCGCGACGACAAATACGCAACGATTAAGCTTCCAAGTGGTGAAACGCGCATGGTGCTTCAGTCTTGTTTGGCTACTATGGGTAGTTTGAGCAATGAGGACCATCTTTTGGTGATCAGCGGTAAAGCGGGCAGAAGTCGTTGGTTGGGTCGTCGGCCCCGTGTTCGTGGTGTAGCCATGAATCCAGTCGATCACCCTATGGGTGGTGGTGAAGGAAGGGCTTCCGGAGGTCACCCACGTTCTCGTAAGGGACTGTTGGCTAAGGGATACAAGACCCGGGCTCCACGCAAATCATCCGATCGTTTGATAGTTAACCGCAGGAAATAATATATATGGCTCGTTCACTTAAAAAAGGCCCATTCGTCGAGTATACCTTAGAAAATAAGGTAACTGTGATGAACGGGGCCACCCGGAAGACCGTAATTAAAACATGGTCGCGTCGATCAATGATTATCCCAGAATTTGTTGGGCACACTTTTGCTGTGCACAATGGGAATAAATTTATACCCGTTTACGTAACGGAAAACATGGTGGGTCATAAATTGGGTGAGTTCTCACCAACCCGCACCTTCCGTGGTCACTCCAATAAAAAAGATAAAGGCAAAAGATAATGGAAGCAGTAGCCATACTCCGAGATTGTCCTACCTCGCCCCGCAAGATGCGTCTGTTGGCCGACCTCATCAGAGGTCAGCAAATAGACAGGGCCACGGGTATTCTTCGGTTTTCAAAGAAACATGCGTCGATCAATATGGAAAAATTATTGCTCTCAGCTATTTCCAACTGGGAGAAGTCGAATTCAGATACGTCGTTGGAAGAAGCAGGGCTGTACGTTAAACGGATCCAAGTCGACGAAGGTCGTATGCTTAAGCGACTCCGTCCGGCTCCTCAGGGTCGAGGTCATCGAATCCGTAAGCGCTCAAACCACATAACTCTGGTTGTGGATTCACGGCCTACTAATGTAGAATAATAGATATGGGACAAAAAGCAAATCCAGTCAGCCTACGCTTGGGCTACATCAGAGGATGGGAATCCAATTGGTATGGTGGCAAGAAATTCGCTGAAAAATTGATCGGCGATGAAAAAATTCGCAAATACATCAGTGCACGTATCGATAATACCGGTATTGCACGAATCATCATTGAACGTTCATTTCAAAAGATCACGGTCACCATTCATACGAGCCGCCCGGGTGTCGTGATTGGTAAAGGGGGGGCTGAGATTGAAAAGATTAGGGAAGAGTTGAAGAAACTTACCCAATCTGACGTGGCCTTAAATGTTTTTGAGATCCGCCGTCCTGAAATGGACGCAGCATTGGTTGCAGAAGGCATTGCCCGTCAATTGGAGGCTCGTGTCTCTTTCCGCCGTGCCATGAAAATGTCCATCGCTTCCACAATGCGTACGAGTGCTGAAGGCATTAAAGTAATGGTGTCTGGTCGCCTTGGAGGCGCAGAGATTGCCCGTTCAGAGCAGTATAAGGAGGGAAGAATTCCGTTGCACACCTTGCGTGCTGACATCGATTATGCACTGCGTGAGGCCCAAACTGTTTATGGGAAAATAGGTGTAAAGGTTTGGATCTTTAAAGGTGAAGTTTTTGGTAAGCGCGATTTATCACCTGTCACTGGTTCCTCAACAGGTGGCGGCGGAGGCCGCGGAGGTGACCGTCCGGGTGGACGCGATGGTCGTGGGGATCGCAGGGGTGGTAGAAGCGATCGTGGCGAGCGGGGTGATCGTGGAGGAGACCGCAGAGGAGGTGGAAAACCAGGCGGAGGACGTCCGAGAGCATAATTGAAATTAATTGTCATAGAGAATAGATATGTTACAGCCGAAGAGAACCCGATTTAGAAAAACCCACAAGGGTAGGATCCATGGTATGGCTACGCGTGGAGCAGAGATTGCATTTGGTAGTTTTGGCCTTAAATCGCTCGAAGCCAAATGGATTACTTCCCGACAAATAGAAGCGGCCCGTATTGCGGTGACTCGTTTTATGAAAAGAGAAGGTCAAGTTTGGATTCGTATTTTTCCGGATAAGCCGATTACCAAAAAGCCTGCAGAAGTTCGAATGGGTAAGGGTAAAGGTGCACCTGAGTATTGGGTTGCTGTAGTGAAGCCGGGTACTTTGATTTTTGAGGCGGATGGAGTACCTTTGCACGTCGCCAAGGAGGCTATGCGTCTTGCAGCCCAGAAGTTGCCTGTGAGCACTTCATTTATTGTTAAACGCGATTATTCCGAATAAACTGCGGTATGAAAAATTCAGCCATTAAAGACTTTTCGTCTACCGAACTCGTGGAACGGGTTGCGGAGGAGCGTAAGAATCTCACACGTTTGCGCTTTGGTAATGCTTTGTCTGCGGCCGAGAGTACGGCCAAAATAGGACAAACCAGGAGATTTATTGCACGGATGCTCACTGAGATTCGTCGACGTGAATTGGAAAATTTGACCGCTCAATCATAAAATTAGGAAGTACATGGAATTGGAAAGAAAATTCAGAAAGGAGCGCGTGGGTAACGTGGTTTCGAATAAGATGGAGAAAACCATCACCGTAGTGGTTGAGCGTAAGCTGAAGCATCCGATATACGGTAAGTTTATGAAAAGTACCAAAAAATTTCACGCCCATGATGAGAAGAATGAGTGTGGAGTGGGTGATGTGGTGCGCATTATGGAGACCCGTCCGTTGAGCAAGCTTAAGCGTTGGAGACTTGTAGAAATTATAGAAAAGGCTAAATAAGATGGTACAACAGGAAAGTAGAATGAGTGTAGCCGACAACAGCGGCGCAAAAGAAGTCTTGGTTATCCGTGTTTTGGGCGGTACAGGTCGTCGTTATGCTTCGATTGGTGATAAAGTGGTGGTTTCTGTGAAATCAGCCATCCCATCGGGTAATGCTAAAAAAGGCAGTGTATCGAAGGCCGTTGTTGTGCGCACGCGGAAAGAAGTACGTCGCCGTGATGGGTCTTATATCCGATTTGATGACAATGCTGTGGTATTGCTAAACGCACAGGATGAGCCCCGAGGAACCCGAATTTTTGGCCCTGTGGCCCGTGAGCTCCGTGAAAAGTTGTTCATGAAAATTGTCTCACTTGCCCCTGAAGTACTTTAAATTAAACGACCATGTCAGGAATTAAATGGAAAATTAAAAAAGGCGACACCGTAAAGGTTATCGCTGGTGATGACAAGGGAAAGACCGGTCGGGTCATTCAGATGCTTCCCGGTGATGGCAAGGCTTTGGTTGAGGGCATCCGCATTGTTTCTCGTCACACGAAACCCAATGCGACCTCCCCCAATGGCAGTATTGTTAAGAAGGAGGCCCCGATCGATTTGTCGAATTTGATGTTGATGGTGGGCAATACGGCCACTAAGGTTGGACGCAAATTGGATGCCCAAGGTAATATGGTTCGATTCTCGAAGAAAACAGGTGAAATAATCAAGTGATGAGCTACGAAATTAGACTAAAAAAGAAGTACCACGAACAAGTTGTACCGGCATTGAAGGAGAAGTTTGGGTATAAGAATGCTATGGAGGTTCCCCGCTTGGTTAAGATTGCGATCAATCAAGGTGTGGGTGCAGCCGTATCCGATAAGAAATTGGTAGATGCCGCTGTACAGGAGATGAGTCTCATCGCAGGTCAAAAGGCGGTACCCACCAAATCCAAAAAGGCAATCTCTAACTTTAAGCTCAGGGAAAACCTGCCAATTGGTGCTAAGGTTACCCTCCGCAGCGATCGTATGTATGAGTTCATGGATCGATTGACTTCGGTGGCCCTTCCTAGGGTTCGGGACTTCAGAGGCATCAACCCAAAAGGCTTTGATGGTCGGGGTAATTACACGATGGGGGTGACCGAGCATATTATTTTCCCGGAAATCAACATCGATAAGGTGAGTCGAATTACAGGTATGGACATCACTTTCGTAACAACGGCAAAGACCGACGAAGAGGCCAAGACATTACTGGCTGAAATGGGAATGCCTTTCAAATCTTCAAAAAATTAAATAAACAGCTCATGGCCAAAGAAGGTATTAAGGCGAGAGACCGTAAAAAACAGGCGATGGTGGCGCGCTATGCAGCCAAAAGAGCCAAACTGAAAGAAGAGGGAGATTTTCTTGGACTTCAGAAGTTGCCTAAAAGTGCTTCCCCCGTGCGTTTGCACAACCGTTGTATGATTTCTGGTCGACCCAGAGGTTTTATGCGCCAGTTTGGCATTTCCCGTGTGTTGTTCCGTAAAATGGCTTCTGAGGGAAAAATTCCAGGTGTAACAAAAGGAAGTTGGTAATCAGTACAATCAATCATTCATGACAGATCCAATAGCAGATTATCTTACGCGTTTGCGTAATGCCCTGAAGGCAAGCCACAGGGTAGTTGAGGTGCCAGCATCCAACACAAAGAGGGAAATTACCCGGGTATTGTACGAGAAGGGCTACATCAGCCAGTACAAATTCGTTGATGACGGCGTACAGGGTACGATCAAAATCGCCCTTAAGTATTTGCCTGGTACCAATGAGCCCGTGATTCGGCAGCTTCGTAGGGTAAGTCGTCCGGGGCTTCGTAAATATTCGGGTTCAGATGAATTGCCCCGCGTGATCAATGGTTTGGGTATTGCCATTATATCCACATCTCGTGGCATAATGGCCGATAAGGAAGCCCGTCAGATGAATGTGGGTGGTGAGGTTTTGTGTTATGTATATTAATTCGAATTCAATATGTCTCGCATAGGAAAACAACCCATACCCCTGCCAAGTGGGGTCAGCGTTCAAGTATCGGATCACAATGCCATTACGGTGAAAGGACCTAAGGGTGAACTGAAGCGTTCAGTTGATCCCGATATGCAGGTGAAAGTTGAAAACGGTGTTCTCATGGTAGGACGTCCTTCAGACAGCAAGCGCCACAAAGCGCTGCACGGTTTATACCGGGCACTCTTGAACAATATGGTGATCGGTGTCAGCACGGGATACACAGTAACCCAGGAACTCGTGGGCGTTGGTTATCGTGCGAATGCCAATGGGTCATTGCTGGAGCTTTCTCTTGGATACTCCCATGATATTGTCATGCAAATTCCTAAAGAATTGTCGCTCCAAACGGAAACTGTCAAAGGTAAAAATCCTACGATTACCCTCAGTGGTAATGACAAAGAATTGCTTGGTCAGGTTGCTGCAAAAATTCGTTCATTACGCAGCCCTGAGCCATACAAAGGAAAAGGTATTCGCTTCCAAAATGAAATTTTGCGCCGTAAAGCCGGTAAATCTGCCTCTAAGAAATAAAGTTATAAGATGCTTACCAAACAAATCAGAAGAAATAGAATTCGCCGCGGTATCCGTAAAGGGATTACCGGTGATGCAGCACGTCCACGTTTATCAGTGTTTCGGAGCAACAATGAGATTTACGCTCAAATCATCGACGACAAGGCCGGAAAGACTTTGGCAGCAGCTTGCAGTAAAGACAAGTCATTGTCCCTTAACGGAATTCGTAGGGTAGAAGCTTCAGCCTTGGTTGGTAAGTTGCTAGCCGAACGTGCAGTTCATGCGGGTATTTCCAAGGTGGTTTTCGACCGGAATGGCTATCTCTACCACGGCCGCGTGAAGGGTTTGGCTGAAGGAGCCCGTGAGGGAGGTTTAGATTTTTAATCGTAGATATATGTCAACCAATAATATTCGAAGCGTAAAGGCGAGTGAAATTGAACTCAAGGACCGTTTGGTAGGTGTTCAACGGGTAGCTAAGGTGACCAAAGGAGGTCGTACATTCAGTTTTTCTGCCATCGTTGTGGTGGGTGATGAAAATGGAATCGTGGGTTATGGTTTAGGAAAAGCCAAAGAGGTATCTGAGGCCATTGCCAAAGGAATCGATGATGCTAAGAAATCATTGATCAAAGTTCCCGTGCTTAAAGGAACCATTCCACATGAGTCGGAAGGTAAGTTTGGTGGTGGTCGCGTGTACATCAAGCCGGCCTCGCACGGAACGGGGGTTATCGCAGGCGGTGCGATGCGTGCTGTATTGGAGAGCGCAGGGATAACGGATGTTTTAGCCAAATCTAAAGGTTCCTCGAACCCCCACAATGTGGTCAAAGCAACGATCGATGCCTTGGCCAATTTGCGTGATCCTGCCACGGTAGCACACCACAGAGGTATGAATTTGTCGCGCGTTTTTAACGGTTAAGATAAGAATTATGTCACAGATCAGAATTACACAGGTTAAGAGTGGAATTGGGCGACCCGAGCGTCAAAAGAGAACACTTCAAGCTCTTGGTTTGCGTCATCCACACGCTGTAGCCGTTCATCTCTCAAATCCTCAAATTTTGGGAATGGTGGCCAAAGTGGCTCATTTGGTTAAAGTAGAAGCAATTTAATATGGAACTTTTTGATTTGAAACCTGCCGCGGGCAGTGTTAGAAAGAATAAGCGTGTTGGTAGAGGTCAGGGCAGTGGCCGTGGTGGAACATCAACACGTGGTCACAAAGGTGATCAGAGCCGAAGTGGTTACCGCACCAAACCAGGTTTCGAAGGTGGTCAAATGCCTCTTAAACTGCGCGTACCCAAATTTGGATTCAAGAATCATTTCCGTGTTTCTTACAGCCCAATCAATCTTGATTTGTTGGAGACATTAGCGGACCAATACGGTGTTCGGGTAGTGGACCCAGAGTTTTTGTCGTCGCATGGAGTAGTAGATTCTTCCGCACGAATTAAAATATTGGCTCGTGGTACTGTTTCAAGGGGTTTAGCAGTTAAAGCCCACGCTTTCAGTGCTGGTGCCAAGGCAGCCATCGAGCAGGCGGGTGGTTCTGTCGAAATTTTGTCCTGATCTGCAATTGTATTAGGTTATGAAAGGCTTTATAGACACCATTAGGAACATCTTTCGGATAGAGGAACTCAGGTCTAGGATACTCACGACCTTAGGATTACTTCTGATCTATCGTTTGGGTTCATACGTGGTTTTACCCGGAATAGATCCGGTAAAATTAGAAGAGTTGAACCCACAAGGTTCGGCTGCCGGGCTCACTGGTCTGATTGACTTGTTTGCGGGTGGTGCATTTTCTCGGGCTTCAGTCTTCGCCCTGGGTATCATGCCATACATTTCTGCTTCCATAGTGGTTCAGCTTTTGGGTATGGTTGTTCCATCTTTCCAGAAGCTCATGAAGGAGGGCGAAAGTGGTCGTAACCAAATCAACCAAATCACGCGCTACTTAACCATCGTGATTACAGCAGCACAAGCAATGGGCTTCCTGATCAATTTGAAAGCACAATCGATGGAGGCCATCATTTTGCGCAGTGGAGATTCTCTCGACTTTAGCTTCATGATTTCGACGGTGGCGGTGCTTACAGCAGGTACGATGTTGGTCATGTGGCTGGGTGAAAAGATTACCGATAAGGGATTGGGAAATGGAATCTCTCTGATCATAATGGTGGGCATCATCGCGCGCCTGCCGGATTCCCTCATTGCGGAATTTCAGTTTAGAGTCGGCTCTGGTGGAGGAGGCTTGGTGCCATTCCTCACTGAGCTCGTTATGTTAGCAGTTATTGTGGGGTTTTCAATTTTATTGGTTCAGGGCACACGCAAGATTCCGATTCAAGTAGCAAAAAGAGTGGTTGGGAACAGAATGTATGGCGGTACACGTCAGTATGTTCCTTTAAAGGTGAATGCGGCAGGTGTTATGCCGATCATTTTTGCGCAAGCGATTATGTTCTTGCCGGCTACCATCGCTCAGTTTTTCCCTGATAGTGATGCAAGCCAGAGTGTAGTCTCAGCCTTTGTTGATTTTACAAGCATCACCTACAACGTGGTTTTGGCTCTTCTCATCATTGTCTTCACCTACTTCTATACTTCTCTAGCTGTAAATTCCAATCAAATGTCGGAGGATCTTAAACGCAATGGTGCGTTTATTCCAGGGGTTAAGCCAGGTCGGGCGACTATGGAGTACCTCGATGATATTTTGGCTCGAATTACTTTGCCTGGTTCGATTTTCCTGGCCATCGTAGCGATACTTCCCGCTTTAGCCACCATGGCAGGAGTGAATGGTCAGTTTGCACAGTTTTTTGGGGGAACATCGCTCTTGATTATGGTGGGTGTTGTTTTGGACACCCTTCAACAAATAGAAAGTCATTTATTAATGCGCAAGTACGATGGTCTCATGAAAACGGGACGGATTAAAGGGCGTACACCGGCTGGCGCACCGGTTGGTTAATATGGCAAAACAGACCTCTATAAAGCAAGACGGTACCATTTTGGAAGCATTATCCAACGCGATGTTTCGTGTCGAGTTGGAGAATGGTCACCAAATTATCTGTCATATCTCCGGTAAAATGCGAATGAATTATATTAAGATTTTACCTGGTGATAAAGTGCAAGTGGAGATGTCACCATACGATCTCACCAAGGGTAGAATAAGTTATCGTTTTTAAATTATATAGCGTTATGAAAGTCACGGCATCGGTAAAGAAAAGAAGCGAGGAATGCATTTTGGTTCGTCGTAAGGGTAAGCTTTTTGTCATCAACAAGAAGAATCCGAAATACAAGCAAAGACAAGGTTAAACTGAGCATTTATATTTTATGGCAAGAATATCTGGAATTGATTTACCCCGCAATAAAAGAGGGGAGATTGGGCTGACCTACATATACGGAATAGGTCGTTCTACTTCACGCAGTATTTTAGACCGCTGCGGTGTTCACTACGACATAAAAGTTGGGGAGTGGACAGATGAACAGACCACCCGTATTCGTACGTTGATCACTGAAACGTACAAAACTGAAGGTGAGCTGCGTTCCGAAGTGCAACTCAATATTAAGCGTCTATTAGATATTGGTTGTTATCGGGGATTGCGACACCGTAAGGGATTGCCTGTTCGCGGACAACGTACGAAAAACAATTCTAGAACACGTAAAGGCAAGCGTAAGACGGTTGCCAACAAGAAAAAAGTCACAAAATAAACTAATCGCTCATGGCAAAATCAACCAAAGTTGTCAAGAAGAGGGTGGTTCGTGTCGATGCCAATGGTCAGATGCACGTACATTCAACTTTCAACAACATTATTATTTCAATTACCAACAGTGATGGACAGGTTATTTCCTGGTCCTCGGCGGGTAAGTCTGGTTTTAGAGGCTCCAAGAAGAACACTCCGTATGCTGCCCAAGTTTCGGCTCAGGATTGTGGAAAAGTAGCGTACGACGCGGGTTTGCGTCGGGTAGAGGTGTTTGTTAAAGGCCCGGGTGCAGGGCGTGAGGCTGCAATTCGGGGCTTGGCGGGTTTAGGGATTGAGGTAACGACCATTACGGACATTACGCCTATGCCCCACAACGGTTGTCGTCCACCTAAGCGCAGAAGGGTATAATAAAATTAATCAACAATCATGGCAAGATACACAGGTCCAAAGAGTAAGATTGCGCGTAAATTTAAGGAGGCCATTTTTGGTCCCGACAAAGCGCTGCAACGTAAAAATTACGCGCCAGGTCAGCATGGTCAGTCTAAGCGCAGTCCAAAAAAGTCGGAGTATGCAATCCAGTTGATGGAGAAGCAAAAAGCTAAATATACTTATGGTGTATTGGAGCGTCAGTTCAGAAAAACATTTGAAAAGGCCAATCGTCGCAAAGGAACTACAGGTGAAAACCTTTTAAAGTTTTTGGAGGCTCGTCTTGATAACACCGTTTTCCGATTGGGCATTTCGCCCACTCGAGATGGTGCCCGTCAATTGGTTTCTCACCGCCACATCACGGTCAATGATCATGTAGTGAACATCCCTTCTTATGAAGTTCGTCCGGGTGACCGCGTAGGGGTTCGCGAGCGTTCCAAGAATTTGGAGGCTATTGTGAACGCGGTGGGCGGAAAGCAAAAGGCGAATTTCCCTTGGCTCGAGTGGGATCATAGTCGCATGGAGGGCAAGCTTTTGAATTTGCCTGAGCGTGACCAGATCCCTGAGAACATCCGTGAGCAGTTGATTGTTGAATTGTACTCTAAATAAATAAGAATGGCCATACTATCGTTCCAAAAACCTGAGAAGGTCATAATGCAGCAGTCGTCTGCTTTTGAAGGTACATTCGAATTTAAACCGCTTGAACCCGGTTTTGGCGTTACCATTGGTAATGCGCTTCGTCGCATCTTGTTGTCCTCTTTGGAGGGCTATGCCATCACCTCAATTCGCATTCCTGGTGTCGATCATGAATTTTCGACTATAAAAGGTGTTGTAGAGGATGTAGTGGAGATCATTTTGAACTTAAAGCAGATTCGTTTTCGTTCACTCGACAACGGACAGGACTCGGAAAGAATTTATGCCTCTGTAAAGGGCAAGACAGAAATTACTGCTGGTGATTTGGGTAGCCACTGTGTTGGATTTGAAGTGTTGAATCCGGATTTAGTGATTTGTCATGTCGAGCATGGTGTTACCTTTGATATGGAGCTGAATTTGGAAAAGGGTCGTGGCTATGTTCCCTCAGAGGAAAACAAAAACGCGGACGCGAATTTGGGTGTAATTCCGATCGACAGCATTTTTACGCCCATTGTGGCGGTCAATTATTCGGTCGAAAACACCCGTGTAGAGCAAAAGACAGATTATGAGAAGCTCATCATTTCTGTCCGAACAGATGGTTCAATTAATCCAGAGGAAGCGCTGAAACAAGCCGCAAATATTCTCATACAACACTTTGTTTTGTTTTCAGATGAGTCGATAACGCTCGAAACAAAGCAGCGCGAAGTGCCCATGGAAGTTGATGAAAATACGGCTGCAATTCGCAAGCTCCTGAAAACCTCACTCGCAGATTTAGATTTGTCGGTTCGCGCATTCAATTGCTTGAAAGCAGCTGAGATTCGGACTTTGGGTGATCTCGTTAAGTTTGAAATTGCCGATTTGCTCCGTTTCAGGAATTTTGGAAGGAAATCACTGACTGAACTAGAAGAATTGGTGCGCGAGAAAGGCCTTACTTTCGGCTTTGATGTTGCACGCTATCGCCTCGATGAAGATTAAGACAAAAAATTATGCGCCACGGAAAAACCATTAATCACCTCGGCCGAATGGCCGCCCATCGCGATGCGTTGCTACAGAATTTAGCGGTATCGTTGATTATGAATAAGCGAATCAACACGACAGTTGCGAAGGCGAAAGCGCTTCGCCGTTATGTTGAACCGATCATTACCCGTTCTAAAGATGACTCCATGCACAACCGCAGAACGGCATTTTCGTATTTGCAAGATAAGCATGCAGTGAAGGAGCTGTTTGCAACAGTTGGCGACAAAGTTGCGAACAGACCAGGGGGATACACCCGAATCATTCGTACGGGTTTTCGGTTGGGTGATGCCGCTGAAATGTGTATGATTGAATTGGTCGATTTTAACGAGTTCATGCTCGCTGAGTCCCAATCGAAGAAAGCCAAAACACGTCGTTCTCGTTCTGGTAAAAAGTCTGCCGATTCTGGTTCATCTACTCCTGTTTCTGCACCATCATCGGTTGTAGCGGGTGCAGGGGCTATGGCAACAGAGACATTAGCGACCACAGAGCCTACACCGGCCGAAGAAGTAACTGAACATTCCCATTCCGAAGAAGTAACTGAACATTCCCATTCCGAAGAAGTAACTGATCATTCCCACTCCGAAGAAGTAACTGATCATTCCCATTCCGATGATGCAAGCAGTGCAGACTCTGGATCAGGGGACTCAGCTGCCGATTCTTCAGCCGATTGATTGGATTATCTTTTTAGCATAGGACGCGCCTTGGCGCGTCCTTTTTGCTTTTTAAGGGGTGTTGATTCAATTTTCTTGCCTTACTGCCATGTGCTGCGTAGATTTGTAGGCAAATATGATGAACCCTATCCCTATTCAGCGCGATTTTGTACGCAAAGCGCGTTTGATTTTATCCGATGGAAGCTGCTTTACCGGAAGAAGCGTAGGATATTCAGGTACTGCTTTTGGCGAATTGTGTTTTAACACTGGGATGACGGGCTATCAGGAGGTGTTCACCGATCCTTCCTACAAAGGGCAAATCATGGTGATGACTGCGGCCCATATCGGTAACTATGGGTTCAAAACTGATGAGCAAGAGTCGGATGAAGTACAAATTTCTGGATTAATCGTACGCAATATGGCGCGTAGTTGGTCCCGTAAACGTGGTGACGGGGGTATCTCAGAATACTTGAAAGAGCGTCGTTGTTTGGCAATTGCTGATGTGGACACACGTGCTCTTGTTCGCCATATCCGAAGTCGTGGAAGCATGAACGCGGTGATGAGCGACGAAGATCATACGGATGAACAGCTTTTAAGTCTATTGAATGACGTGCCAGCCATGGAGGGATTGGATCTGAGCAGCCAGGTGGGAACAGCTGAATCCTATATTTTTGATCCACAAGAGGGTGATTTGAGGTTGAAAACGGTAGTGGTAGTTGATTATGGAACCAAATCAAATATCCTGCGCCTGATGAGGTCAAAAGGATTTAAGGTGGTGGTTGTGCCTTCACATTCAACCACTACGGAGATCCTGAGTCACCAGCCCCACGGCATTCTGTTGAGTAACGGTCCAGGCGATCCGGCATCCATGCTCAACCAAATACGTGTTATTCAAGCGCTTATTGATCATGAATTACCGGTCATGGGCATTTGCTTAGGACACCAACTATTGGCACGGGCATTAGGTGTGGGCACTTTTAAAATGCACCACGGACATCGCGGTATCAACCATCCCGTCCAAAATATATTGAATGGACGCAGTGAAATTACCAGTCAAAATCACGGTTTTGGGGTTGATGCCGTTGGAATTAAAAATAATCTCGACCTACAGATTACCCACATCAACCTAAACGACCAAACAGTAGAAGGATTCCGACACCGCACAAAACCCTTGTTCAGCGTACAGCATCACCCCGAGGCCTGTCCGGGCCCCCATGACTCCCGCTATCTTTTTGATGAATTTGCCCATCTCATAAGCTCCAGGGAATGAAGCCAAGTTCAGATGGAATGCAAAATAGGTCGAGTTTATCGGTGAATGAAGCCAAGATCGTATGGAAAGCAGAAAAGGTCGAGGCTATCGATGAGTGAATTATTTTCGCCAAACAAGCATATTTGCCATAATAACATTTAAATAAAGAAAATGTCCGTTATAGAAGAAGTGTACGCGCGTCAAATACTGGATTCACGTGGAAATCCGACCATTGAGGTAGATGTAATCACCAGCGATGGTTCGACCGGTCGCGCGGCGGTGCCGTCTGGGGCATCGACCGGCATCCATGAAGCCATTGAATTGCGCGACGGCGATTCATCACAGTATATGGGTAAGGGTGTGACCCGGGCTATTGGTCATGTCAATGATCTGATTGCCGAAGCCCTCGTAGGGGTGAATGTCTATGATCAAGTTCATATCGACAGGCTTATGTTGGAAATGGACGGAACCGCAAACAAGTCAAGGCTTGGGGCCAATGCCATTTTGGGGGTATCTTTGGCAACGGCTCGCGCAGCAGCTTCATCCTGCGGAATGCCCCTATATCGCTATGTGGGTGGTCTCTCGGCCAACCTGTTGCCCATTCCTATGATGAATATTCTAAATGGTGGGGCCCACGGCGACAACAACATCGATTTTCAGGAATTTATGGTTATGCCCGTTGGAGCCAGTTGTTTTTCAGATGCGCTGCGGATGGGAACTGAGGTTTTTCATCATTTGAAACAGGTGTTGAAAAAGCAAGGACTGAGTACCAATGTAGGCGATGAAGGCGGATTTGCACCCAACATCCGATCCAATGAGGAAGCGATTGAAACGGTTTTAAGGGCAATAGAAGCAGCGGGATACCGTCCGGGCGAAGACATTTATATAGCTATGGACGCCGCTGCGACTGAGTTTTATGATGAAGAATCCAAGCAATACGTTTTCAAGAAATCGGATGGTGCACGGCGGAGTTCCTCTGAAATGGTGGCCTACTGGAGTGAATGGGTGACACGCTACCCCATCATCAGCATTGAGGATGGCTTGGCCGAAGACGATTGGGATGGTTGGAAGGCATTAACCGACGCCTTAGGAAGTCGCACACAACTGGTGGGTGATGATTTGTTTGTAACCAACAGTAAACGGCTCAAAAAGGGCATTGAAACAGGGGTTGCCAATTCAATATTGGTGAAAGTCAACCAAATTGGAAGCCTTACCGAGACCATGGAAGCTGTTCAAATGGCGCATTCAGCTTCCTATACCTCAGTTATGAGTCATCGCTCGGGTGAAACGGAAGACAGTACCATCGCCGATCTATCGGTGGCCCTGCGCTGTGGCCAGATCAAAACCGGGTCAGCATCAAGATCTGAGCGGATGGCCAAATACAATCAATTGCTTCGTATTGAAGAGGAATTGGGCGATAGCGCAGATTTTACCGGTAAGAAACTCAGATTTGCATGAGTGAATTGATCTACCAAGTTATTCAGGTTTTGAAAATTCGCTATGTATGGGTTGGATTGGCCTTGATGCTTTGGATGATCTTTTTTGATCGAGATGACCTGCTTACCGGACGCAAAATCACTCAAGAGTTGAGGGGATTAGAAGCAACAAAAGCCAAGTATATTGAAAAGGTGGAACGTGTACGTCAGAATCGTGACGGTTTGCTCGGCGATACGATGTTGCTGATGCGGTATGGACGCGAACAATTTGGCTTGCTTCGTGAGGGTGAGGTGGTCTTTAGGATTGATGAAGACCGGTTAATCGAGTCCAATGATAGGCCGGAATAGGCAAAAGACCCAGCAAGAATAAGCAAAAGACCCAGCAAGAATAGGCAAAAGACCCAGCAAGTATAGGTGCATGCTTTAAGCTGAATATGAAAATTTGGGATAATTTTCTCGAACAAATGGCTTAATAGATGCCAGCGTAGCGACGGAGCATCCACTCTGCCGATAGGCATACGCCCAACAGAATCAGAAGGATTTCCAAGCTAATTAATTCGCTTAATGTGCGTTCGAGGTAGGTGACCGCCGTAGATGGTACTCGTTTACTGAGTTCTTTGAATAAAGCGAGGCCATCTCCGCCCGCCTCAAATTGACCGCCGCTTTTGGCCGCCATTTGGGATAGAAGATCATGATCAGCGGCGGTTCGACTTTGCTCTAAGTTCACACGTTCCACGGCAAAAGCGCCCTCCGATTCTAATCGTTCACCCGCCAACGTCACTGAGCCTTTGTAGCGATATTGTCCGGCGGGTAGCCCACCTACATTCAAACGATAGCTTTTCCCGTTTTTGCCCATCATATAGGTAAATTGTTGGCCTTCTTCGCTGATTATATTCAACTGCACATCCGGTTCATTCACTTGCTCTCGGTTTTTATTGAACACTACACCCTCAAAAACAACATCATCCTGTTCGCGAAACAACCGGCGTACGGTTCGCAATTGAAAAGGACGGTCGTCGGGTTTTACCGACAAAAACTGAGTGGTCCGGCGGATCAGCTCACCTGCAGCATCCGTTTCCTTATTTTTTTCTGCCTGTGCCAAGCGCCATCGCCAGATGCCCTCCCCCAACAACAAGGCTTGACGCGGACGAACATTGGGGGCGAGTGCCCATAGGGGCATATCGGTGGCCATCGCCCCTACCTTTTGATTCAACAGCGAAACGGCCGCTAGTCCCTTCGAATAAGTGCCAAAAGGTGCTTCGAGTGGCGGCATACCTGCAATGGCTTTCTTCAATTCATCTTCAAGGGTAAACAACGCAAAATCAGAAACAACTGAACCCAGCACACTATTAACGCCCCCCCGCTGAGTGGTAATCCGCACCAGTGATTGCATGGCATTGAGTTGCGGTATGCTGCTGGCGGCCCCGGCAATATACCAAACCGGCAGGCCTGAGCTTTCGACCATTTTCATCCATGACGAACTTCCAGGAGCCACGGAAGGCAGTTGATGCACGATCACAGCCGCCGTACCTGCTTTAATTTGGGGCGGATCGAAAGAATAGGCCGTGGTGACCTCAAACAAGGGCGACTTTTCGAGTGCATCTTTGATGCAGCCCAAGTCGGGGTGTGCACCATGGCCAAGCAACAGAATTGAAGTACGAGCATCAACGACCTCAACAAAGAACTCACGAATATCATTGGCCGGTAGGTCGTCACCCCCCGGTGCAGTCGCTCGTATACGGTAGCGATGCATTCCAGCCCGATCAGCGGGGGTAGTAAACAGTAGATTCTCAAAAAAGCGACCCGATCCGATGCGCAGCGATTTTTTATCGATGCTGATGGCCCGTCCACCCTCTAATTTCTCCAAGAAAATTTCTGCTTCAATCCCTGGCATCAAAGTAGCTTGCAGGTCCACTGATACCGGAAATTCGGTGCCCACAAATGAAGTTCGGTTTGCCCTAAGGTCCACAATGCTGAGGTCACGCGGTTGACGGGTATCACCCAATCCATAACAATATATAGGGACGTTGAGGCGCGAAGATTGTGTCACCGGTTCGGTACCTTGGTTGTAGATGCCATCACTCGCTAAAAGAACCGCAGCCAGTCGTTGGCCAGCATATCGATCCTCTATGCGCTGAAACAATCGGGAAAAATCGGTTGCTTGTTGATCAAAACGCCAAAGTAAACTGTCGCTTGTTTCATCTCCGAAGCCCATGACCCTCAAATCAAAACCGTCACCCAACTGATTTTTCGCCTCTTTTAACCAATTTTGTAATTGCGAAGTCTGTTGTAGGCTGTCGTTGTGAAACAACATGGATTGACTTTCGTCGATGGCTACAACCAATAAAGGCCTATCAACCCTTTTGCGCTGGGTTTTCAGAAACGGGTTTAACAGCAGCAGGATGACGAGGCTAACCACAATACCTCTCAAGAGGACCAACGGATACTGAAACCAAGCCCTACTGAGTTTGCTTTTGGTATTCCTATAGAAGAACCATGCGAAAAGAGCCCCCCCCAACGGAGCCAGTAACAGCCACAATGGCGAATAATTCGTTAAAAATTCAGGCATTTTGTATAGCCAAAATCTCGATTACTGTAAACAATGAGCGCTTAACCATGGGTTTGTAGTCCCCCACATACATTGATCACTTGTCCGGTAATGTAGGAACTGTCATCAGAGGCCAGAAAAACACACAGCGCTGCCACATCAGCCACACTGCCTGGGCGACCAAGGGGAATTGATTTTTTCCAGAGGTCGATGGTAGACTCGTCGAGCACATCCGTCATTTCAGTTTCAATAAAGCCAGGGGCTACCGCATTACAACGGATATTTCGGGCACCCAATTCCTTCGCTATACTTTGGGTAAAGCCAATAACACCGGCTTTTGAGGCCGCGTAGTTGGCCTGTCCGGCATTTCCATTTCGTCCGACAACCGATGTCATATTGATTAATGATCCCCTTCGCTGCTTCATCATATGTTTCGAGGCAAAACGCGTCATGTTGTAGACCGACTTGAGATTGGTATGGATGACCTCATCCCATTGGGCTTCGCTCATGCGCAACAAGAGTCCGTCGCGCGTGATGCCGGCGTTGTTCACCAAAATATGGAGGTCTCCAAAATCGCTAAGCACTGAATGGATCAAGGATTCTGCGGCCAAGTGGTCGCCCGCATCCGAACAATACCCTTTGCATTGAACCCCCATCGCGCGCAATTCTTCCTCCAAGGCCAGCGCCTTTTCTGCCGACTGCATGTAGGTGAACGCCACATGCGCCCCTTCATGGGCAAATCTGAGCGCGATGCCTTTTCCTATTCCTCGGGTAGCGCCTGTAATTAAGGCCACCTGACCTTCCAATTTGGGTTTGTTCATACGCTTTTAAACGTTTTCAACTGAATGGGACGCAAACAAAGGAAGGTTATACATTTTATCGTGTACTTCCTTTCCAATTTTGGCCAAATGAACATCATTTTCTGGGTCTTTCAAAGCAGAATCGATCCATTCTACAATTTGAACCATATCTGCTGTGCCCAATCCGCGCGTTGTGATGGCAGGGGTGCCCACCCTTATTCCACTTGTGATCATGGGCGATTGGCTATCGAAGGGAACCATGTTCTTATTAAGGGTAATCTCAGCTTTCTCCAAAGCCTTCTCGGCCAATTTGCCGGTAACCCCTTTATTGCGAAGATCAATCAACATCAAGTGGTTGTCGGTGCCCCCAGAAACAATATTGTAGCCCAAATTCATCAATGCGCTGGCCATGGCCTGTGCATTTTCTCGAACGCGTTGCATGTACTCCTTAAAGGAGGGCTGAAGGGCCTCTCCAAAGGCCACCGCCTTGGCCGCAATGATGTGTTCGAGCGGGCCACCTTGGGTGCCTGGGAAAACACCAAGGTCAAGTAGAGCCGACAAAGGGCGAACATCACCTTTGGGGCCCGTGATTCCCATAGGATTGGGCATATCCGCCCCCATCATGATGATGCCACCCCTGGGCCCTCTCAGGGTTTTATGGGTTGTGCTGCTCACGATGTGGCAATGAGGCAGCGGATTGTTGAGGAGACCTGTGGCGATCAGTCCAGACGGGTGGGAGATATCGGCCAGCAGCAGAGCCCCTACTTCATCAGCAATGGCCCGAAGACGGGGGTAGTCCCAATCGCGACTGTAAGCCGAGGCACCACAAATGATCAATTTGGGCTTGGCCTCGCGCGCCTGCTCCGCCACCCGATCGTAGTTGATAAGACCCGTTTCTTTTTCTACGCCATAAAAATGCGGACGATATAATTTTCCGCTAAAATTGACCGCAGATCCATGGGTTAGGTGGCCGCCATGGCTTAAATCAAAGCCGAGGATGGAATCCCCAGGTTTCAAAACGGCCAGCATAATGGCGGCATTGGCCTGCGCCCCTGAGTGGGGTTGAACATTGGCCCATTCTGCACCGAATAGCTGACACAATCGACTAATCGCCATACGTTCCACTTCATCCACCACCGAACATCCCCCGTAATAGCGGCGGCCGGGTAATCCTTCCGCGTATTTGTGCGTGAGAACAGAGCCTGCAGCCTCCCGAACCTGTTCACTCACAAAATTCTCGGAAGCAATCAGCTCTAAGCCCCGCTTTTGACGGTCGTGTTCTTGTTCAATCAAATCAAAAATAAACGTATCGCGCATGGAACAAAAATAGGGTTTATGCGCTTACAGATGCGCGTTGTGGGATTGAGATAGGGCTTGTTCCCAAGCCCAGGCCGTTCGAAGCATGTCCTGAAGCGAATACTGTGTGGTCCAGCCCAGCTGTTCACGGGCTTTGGTGTTGTCTGCATAAACCGCCACCACATCACCCGTTCTGCGCTCGCCAAAGGAATAGGCCAAGGGTGCTCCGCTTACCTCTTCGAATGCTTGAACCATTTCAAGTACTGTTTGTCCGACCCCACTGCCCAAATTAAAAACATCGAACGATGGGGCATCCGCATGTTTTTCCAAATGCCTGATTGCAGCGACATGCGCTTGAGCCACGTCGCATACATGCAGGTAGTCGCGCACGCAGGTTCCGTCGCGGGTTGGGTAGTCGCGACCATAAATGGTGAGTCGTTCGCGTATGCCGGCCGCCGTTTGGGTGATGTAGGGCAGGAGGTTTTCCGGTATGCCGCGACTAAACTCACCAATCAATGCCGAGGGGTGTGCCCCCACCGGATTGAAATACCGGAGTGCTACCACGCGGGTGGCAGATACCTTGACCCAGTCGCGCAAGAAGGCTTCTCCAATCACTTTGGTTCGGCCATAAGGCGATTCAGGCTCAAGAAGTGGACTGTGTTCCGTAACGGGCAAAGATTCTGGGTTGCCGTATACCGTGCAGCTCGATGAAAACACGAAATGAGGAATGTTGTATTGCTCAACACAGCGCATAAGGTTCATCTGACCGACGAGATTATTTTCGAAATAGAGTAGGGGTTTGGCGCTCGATTCCCCTACCGCTTTAAAGGCTGCAAAATGAATGACCCCGGTAATGCCATGGTGCTCGCGTTGGAAAAATGCCTCAAGAGCGGGCCGATCAACCAAATTGATGCGGTGGTTGACCACCTTTGTGCCCGTAATCTGCTCGATTCGGTTCATGATGAAGTCATGCGATCGGGAATGGTCATCGATGCTCACCACCTCATATCCCGCCTCCAAAAGCGCCACGATCGTGTGTGAGCCAATGTATCCGGAGCCGCCTGTTACCAATATCTTACCCATTTGAGCTATTTGTTTGTACGTTGGTGGTTAAAAGCGCTTCTTCTTGTTTGTACGTTGGTGGTTAAAAGCGCTTCTTCGATTAATGGATCAAATTGAGTAGGTATTGCCCATATCCACTTTTAACAAGGGGCTGGGCAATCGACTCCAGTTGCGCTGCATCGATGTACCCCATATTGTAGGCAATTTCCTCAATGCAACCAATCTTGAGTCCTTGCCGCTCTTCAATCACCTGCACAAACTGACCGGCCTGCATGAGTGAAGCGAAGGTGCCCGTATCGAGCCAGGCCGTTCCCCGGTCCAAGACGCCCACCTTCAATTGGCCCGATTCTAAATAAATCCGGTTCACATCCGTAATCTCATATTCTCCACGGGCTGATGGGCGGAGGTTTTTCGCGATGTCCACTACCTGCTGGTCGTAGAAATAGAGGCCAGGCACGGCATAATTGGATTTGGGTTGTTTGGGCTTTTCTTCAATACTGAGGGCACGCATTTGAGGGTCGAATTCCACCACACCATAGCGCTCAGGGTCCGAAACGTGGTAAGCAAATACCACAGCACCATCCGGATCATTGTTTTCTTGAAGAAGTCGACCCATACGCGATCCGTAGAAAATATTATCGCCCAATACCAGGGCGGATTTGTCGCCTGAAATGAAATCAGCACCAATCACAAAGGCTTGGGCCAGACCGTTGGGCACCTCCTGAATCTTGTATTCAAATCGGCAGCCTAATCGCGCACCATCGCCGAGCAGTCGTTCGAAATGAGGAAGGTCATGGGGCGTAGAAATGATCAGGATTTCCCGAATACCCGCCATCATCAGTACCGATAGCGGGTAATAAATCATGGGTTTATCAAATACGGGCATGAGTTGTTTACTCATGGCGAGCGTCAGCGGATGCAGACGTGTGCCGGAACCTCCGGCCAAAACAATGCCTTTCATAATATGGAATGCACAAAAATAGCCAATATGTTCCTCAATGTCTACCTGATTTCTATCTTTGCAGCCTAAAATTGACGAACACATCATGAGAGAAATTCAAATGCGTGAGGCGCTGAGAGAAGCCATGCAAGAGGAGATGCGCCGCGATGAAACGGTGTTTTTGATGGGTGAGGAAGTGGCCCAATACAACGGGGCCTACAAGGTGAGCCAGGGCATGCTCGATGAATTCGGTGCCAAGCGTGTTATTGATACCCCCATTGCCGAACTCGGTTTTGCCGGGATTGGTGTGGGTGCCGCTATGAACGGTTTGCGACCCATTATTGAGTTCATGACCTTCAATTTCTCTTTGGTGGCCATCGACCAGGTTGTGAATGCTGCGGCCAAAATGTTGAGTATGTCGGGTGGCCAATTCGGTGTGCCCATCGTGTTTCGGGGCCCTTCTGGCTCTGCCGGCACCTTGGGTGCCCAGCACTCACAGGTCTTTGAAAGCTGGTATGCACAGGTGCCCGGTCTTAAAGTGGTTTCTCCATCCAATCCCTATGATGCCAAGGGTCTGCTGAAGACGGCCATCCGCGATCAGGATCCGGTCATCTTTATGGAGTCGGAACAGATGTATGGCGACAAAGGCGAGGTGCCCGAAGGAGAATACCTTATCCCCATTGGAAAAGCCGACGTGAAACGCTCCGGCACGGATGTAACCTTGGTTTCATACAACAAAATGATGAAGGTTGTGTTGGAGACCGCGCGTTTGTTGGAAGCAGAGGGCATTTCAGCGGAGGTTATTGATTTGCGCAGCATTCGTCCGCTCGACCACCAAACCATTATAGATAGCGTTCGCAAAACCAATCGACTGGTTGTGGTTGATGAAAGTTGGCCCTTTGCATCGATTTCTTCTGAGATTGCTTTTAGGGTGCAAAGAGACGCGTTCGATGACTTGGATGCACCGGTGTTGCGTGTGAATGGTGCAGATGTGCCCATGCCCTATGCTCTTCCTCTGGTGCAGGCCTATTTGCCCTCCGTGGAGAAGGTCATGCGGGCAGTCAAAGAGGTGATGTATTTGGCTAAGCCTTAGGGTATAGGTTTATATTTTTTTGCCTGGTCGAATAAACCTACGTCTTTGGGGTCTGTCAAAGGCCGGGCTATGAACAAAGGTGAATCCAAACCGGTGAAAGACCCGGTCGAGCGGGAAATCATTCAGTTGTTTGCATCAGGTGAGGGCGATTCAGCCCTTCGACTGATGATGAGAACTTTTCAACAGCTGCTCTACAAGCATATCCGGCGTATGGTGGTCGATCACGACGCAGCCGATGATTTGCTGCAAATGACCTTCATTAAAGCCTGGCAAAATTTGGGGGGATTCAGGTGCGATTCAAGCCTGAAAACCTGGCTCTACACCATAGCCAGCAACCAGTGCTTGAGCTATTTAAAAAAGAAGCGACAGGTGTTTTTTCTGCCCATACACGATATCGAGCCCGAGTTGAACCGACAATTGAAGGCCGGGAGTGACGTGCTGGATGGGGATGAGATTCACTTGCGTTTGCAGTCTGCCGTGCTCAAATTGCCTGATAAACAGCGACTGGTATTCAATATGAAATATTACGACGAACTGGATTATGAAACGATGTCGCGCATCACTGGAACATCTGTAGGGGCACTGAAAGCATCCTATCACCACGCCGTTCAAAAAATTCAAAAACAAATTAGGAATTCCGATTAAACCTCTCGTTTTAAGCCTTGTCAAATACCTTTGTATGAACAATATGTTCGAGCCGCTTCCTCCGCCCAACGATTCGTTTTCCACGCCCTACGGCTACTTTGAGAACTTACCTGAGCGCACAATCAATCGACTTCAGTCTGATTACCGTTCCGTTCAGCCCGTATCGCCGCTTTGGCGGTTTAAATGGAGTGGCCTTGCTTTTTTATTCGTTTTAGCGCTCTTGATTGGGGGACGAATGACTTACAGAGGAAGCTACTCGCAAGAAAAGAGCCACAGCCTTGCACTCAATGCTTCTTTGATCGAGCTGCCCGAATCTGCCCGTATAGATTATCTGTTGTCACAATCGCCTGCACCAGACCCTTATTGGTTATCCCTTACTGAAATGTCCACTGCGCCCATATTCGATACTGAAATTGCCGCGGAAGTTTTGGATCCATCTTCCGAAACTTCTTTGCCTTCAGATTATGAATGGGAGCTAATGACCGAAATTGAATGAACTGTAACACCATGAGAACTGCCACGAAACATTTTGCATTTTTATTAACTGTTTGCTTGTTGGTGACTTTAAAAGTTGAAGCACAACGAACGGGCGGAGCTGGGCACGGAATGAGAGAAGTAGGGAAAGAGGAACGCCAAGAACGGATAAAGGCCCTTAAAGTGGCTTATATTACCAGAGAATTGTCGCTCACAGAGCGGGAGGCACAGGTTTTTTGGCCGGTCTACAACAGGCATTCCGATGTGCGCGAACAAAAGCAAAAGGCGATCATGCAATCGCGCGCTGGAGGAAGCGGCAACGGTGTTCAGAGTTATTCCGGTGAGTCTGTTAAAATGTTGGATGAGTACTTTAGGCTTCGCCAAGAAGAGTTGGAGGCCGAGCGCCAATACTACCAAGCTATTCGGGAAGTATTGCCAGAGCCCAAAGTGGCCTTGCTCCTCCAGGCTGAACATCGGTTTCATCGGGAGGTGTTGGCAAGCCTTAAGGCTGGATCCCAAAATGCACCTCAAACGCGACCTATGAATCCAGGCCGCCCAATACCTCCGAGAAACTGATTTTTTAGATCAAAATTTCATCATTTTCTACCGCCACCAGGTTTTAGCGGTCTGATTTCTACATCAACCGTCAGAAAGTTCGGTGATGTTTCGAGTAGTTCCCGAAGCAAATTAGCGACATCCTCCGAACGAAGCATATGCTCGTTGGGTTCTATGCCTGGAATGAGGTCGAAAAAATTCGTGGACACCGACCCCGGGTAAACGCAGCTCACTTTAATGCCAAATTCTCTGAGTTCGGCGTATAAAGAATGGGAGAAGCCGCGAACGGCAAACTTGGTCGCACAATAGGCGCTTGTCTGGGCCATGGCTTGCAAACCGGCGATGGAGCTGATGTTGATGATGTGACCCAGACCATTTTGTTTGAGAATGGGCACAAGCGCCCGGGTGGCCAGCATGAGTCCGTGAACGTTGGTGTTGAACATCTGGTACCAATCATCGATAGGCAGTTCCTCAATTCGGCCGAATAGACCAAAACCTGCATTATTGATGAGTCCGTAGATCGCCGAAGACCCCCATAGGTTCATGGTTTTTTCTAAGGCGGCATTCACCTGATCGGGTTCCGCTACATCACACCCGATAAATCTAAATGAGGGGTGCTCGAATGGGGGGGCATTTCGTCCCCAGCCAACTACTCGATAGCCTAGGCTGCACAACAACTCCGATGTGGCCCGGCCTATACCCTTGCTCACACCCGTAATAATAATAACTCGATTCTCGCGCATAAAGCCGTTTTTTGGTTGCAAAGATAGGCTATAGAAATTAGAGCATCTAGTTCGGGTCTTGTTTTGTGGTCTCATTCAGTGGATCCTCGTCTAAGCCCAAATCTTTGAGAAGTTTCTCAGCTATGCCCAAATCGTCGGCCTCCGATGCCAATTTATCGCGTCGCCACCGCAGAATCCTCGGAAACCGAAACGCTATTCCAGCCTTATGCCGCCCACTTCTTTGAATGCCGTCAAATCCGATTTCGAAAACGAGTTGGGGTACCACAGTGCGTACAGGCCCAAACTTCTCTGTGGTATGGCCCTTGATCCACGCATCAACTTCCCGAATTTCTGTATCGGTTAGTCCACTATACACCTGAGCGATGGGAAGAAGCCGCGTCCGTTCCTGATCCCAAATGGCCATGCTGTAGTCGGTAAATAAGTTCGATCTTCGTCCATGTCCGGGGCGTGCGTAGAGCAAAACGGCGTCGAGTTGCATGGGGTCTAATTTCCATTTCCACCAGTAACCCCGTCTACGGCCCGATTCGTACCCAGAGCTGGCTCGTTTGAGCATGATGCCCTCCGCTGCGTGGCGTCTCGATTCAAGTCTTTTCTGATACAGATCGCTCCATTCAATCCCATCGATGAGTGGCGAGGTATGCAATAAGGGGTGTTTCATGTTTTCAACGAGCTTTTCCAAAAGCCACCTTCGTTCCGATAGGGCTTTTTGTCGAATGTCTTGGCCATCGAGTTCCAAAAGGTCGTATGCATACACGAAAACGGGATGTTGGGTCGTCATTCGGGCTGAGGGTTTGGTTCGTCCCAATCGTTTTTGCAGGTCTTGAAAGCTTCGGACCACCGGGAATTCTCCACACAGCAATTCACCGTCGATCACTGTTCCATGCGGAAGTAAGTGGGAAAGCGCAGCGATTTCAGGAAAAGCGTCATCCAGCCGTTCCTCCCCGCGCGACCATATCGACGACACCCCCTCGCGGAGTATCATTTGAATACGTATACCATCCCATTTCCATTCGGCCATCCAATCAGTCCTGCTTCCCAACTGATGCAATCCCGTGTTTTGGAGCGATTTTACACCCCATTGGTCGCTGGGTTCAGTAGTGGAAGCAGATGATAGAAGAGGGCTCGCTAAAAAGAAGGGATATGGAAGCGTGTGGCTGTGGATGGATCCCCGGTTGAGCAGCCGTGCAAGCGTGTAATCGGCCGGGTCCCAGTTGCCCATAAGGGCTTGGGTTATTTCTGAAACAGGCCTGTTCATGTAGTTTGAAAGCGCCTTGACGGCAATTCCTTGGCCAACGCCCAATCGAAAACCACCGGTGATGAACTTATTGAATAAAAAGCAGGACGGGCCGTCGAGCTGCCGCCAATTATGGAGTACATATTCCTTTTGCTCGGATTCATCCCGTTTTTTCAACCGAATCAGGTCCAGCATAATGGTCGATAAATCCTGAGACGAAGCGGTGGTTGATGCGGATGCGGTAGATGCGGTGGTTGATGCGGATGCGGTAGATGCAGTAGTTGATGCGGATGCGGTAGATGCGGTGGTTGATGCGGATGCGGTAGATGCGGTGGTTGATGCGGATGCGGAGTTGGCGGCGGATGCTATCCTGTATGGCGCCAACAACAGGGACAGGGTTTCGGCCAAATCACCCACATGCTGATAAGATTCATCAACCAACCAGTCGGGCAGGTTGGTGCATTCGGCCACCCACCCGCGCAACCTGCGCGATCCTACCAAACGGACAGGCATCCTCCCGGAAAGTAGGGCCAGTCCCCAGACCGCGTCGCGATCGGGTGCATCGCGAAAAAAGACCTCCATCGCTTGCTGTTTTTCAAGCGAAGAGTTGGTTTGATTGAGACGGTGGTAGAGATCAGTAAATGCTTTCATCTGTTTCAGGAGTGATTGTAGGCTCTGAAGCGGCATCACCCAAAAACCGCGTGTGTATTTCTGTGCTGTTGTAGCCTTGTTCCGATAAGTAACGGGAAAACTCTGAGGTGAAACCGTGTGTACAGTAAATGTGTTCTGCGCCAGTGCCTTTTATTGCACTCAACAAACCCGGCCAGTCGGCATGATCACTCAAGGCGAAGCCATTGTCGAGGTTTTGTCGTCGGCGCATCCCCCGAACCAGGGCCCAGCCCGATACATTTGCTTCTTTGCAGGGCGATAAGCGCCGCAAAAGCTTTTCGTTCGAAGCGCCTGGCGGTGCCATGAACAGTGCGGGGGCATCGACTTTTGCTTTCCACGCACTGATCAGAGGCAATTCAGGGAGTCCGAACCCAACGGCATGGAGTGCCCTGTTCATTTCGGCGATACTGGGGTGGATATAGATGGGGCAAAGATCTTTGAGTAGGTGAATGAGACGTTGGGCCTTCCCCAAGGAATAAGCATATAAAAGTGTTGAATACCCTTGGTTGACGTTACTTAAGTGCCAGTCAGCGATGGCCTGTGCCGTAAGCGCTTGGGGCTTCCAATGGTAGATGGGTAGGCCAAAGGTGCATTCGGTGATAAAATGACTGCATTTTACGGGTTCAAAGGCTGGTGTGAAGTGGTCGTTCTCGGTTTTGTAATCGCCAGACACCACCCAGATTTGGTTGTTGCCCGCTACGCTAATTTGGGCAGAGCCCGGAATGTGGCCAGCAGGGTGCCAGCTAAACCGTATGCCATTGATTTCAATGGTTTCTTCGTATTCAATCTCTTGAAGGGAGATGTTATTTCCCAATCTTTGTCTTAATACGGCTCTGTTGTGGGCATGTGCCATGTAGTGCTTATGACCATAGCGTGCGTGATCGGCATGGGCATGTGTAAGGAGGGCTCGATCGACCTTCCCCCAGGGATCGATATATACCCCGGCTTGGGGGCATTCAATGCCATGGGGTCCTATTCGGAGTAAATTCACCTTCAAATATAGCGCGTCGATTTTACTTGTTTCTCCCGCTTATATTTTGTATTTTTGCGGCCTCAAAGGGAGTGGTTTTGCCTACTGTTCTCCTTTGCATTCCTTTCATTCTCAAACTTATATGCAGCACACAGGTAAAATTTCCCAAATTATTGGCCCGGTTATCGACGTGAGTTTCGAAACAGGAGCCAAACTTCCGAAGATTTATCACGCTTTATATGTGGAGCGGCCCGACGGACAGAAAGTTGTGTTGGAGTGTCAACAGCACTTGGGTGAAGACAGTGTGCGCACCATTGCCATGGATTCCACAGAAGGTTTGGTGCGTGGAATGGCCGTGATCGATACGGGAGAAGCCATTCAAATGCCTTTGGGCGGGCAAGTTAAAGGCCGCCTATTTAACGTAGTAGGTGATGCGATCGACGGCCTCAGGCCCGTGAAGCGCGATAAAGGCCTACCCATTCACCGTCCGGCTCCAAGGTTTGAAGATTTGAGTACTTCAGAAGAGGTGTTGTACACCGGAATCAAAGTGATTGACCTCATTGAGCCCTATGTAAAGGGTGGTAAAATCGGTCTTTTTGGAGGAGCTGGTGTGGGTAAGACTGTATTGATTATGGAGCTAATCAACAACATCGCCAAAGGATACGATGGAATGTCGGTGTTTGCGGGAGTCGGAGAACGTACCCGCGAAGGCAATGACCTTTTGCGTGAGATGATTGAATCAGGTGTGGTACGCTATGGCGACGACTTTCGCCACGATATGGAAGAAGGCAAGTGGTCGCTCGATAAGGTCGACTATAACCAACTAGAAGAATCCAGGATTGCGCTGGTGTTTGGTCAAATGAATGAGCCACCTGGGGCCCGTGCCCGCGTGGCGCTCTCTGGTCTTACCTTAGCTGAGCACCTGCGCGATGGGGATGAGTCAGACGCTCAAGGCCGAGATATTTTGTTTTTCATCGACAATATATTCCGTTTTACTCAGGCCGGATCCGAAGTTTCGGCGCTTCTCGGTCGTATGCCATCGGCGGTGGGCTACCAGCCAACACTCGCTACGGAAATGGGATTGATGCAGGAGCGGATTACTTCCACCAAACGGGGTTCCATCACATCCGTTCAAGCGGTCTACGTACCTGCGGATGACTTGACTGACCCGGCACCTGCAACAACCTTCGCGCACTTGGACGCAACCACAGTGTTGAGCAGAAAAATCGCTGAGCTGGGAATTTATCCCGCCGTTGATCCCCTCGATTCTACCTCAAGAATCCTGACGCGCGACATCGTTGGCGATGCCCACTACTCTTGTGCGATGCGGGTTAAGCAAATCTTGCAGCGCTATAAGGAATTACAAGACATCATTGCCATTTTGGGTATGGATGAATTGAGCGAGGAAGACAAGCGTGTTGTATACCGGGCGCGCAAAGTGCAGCGATTCTTGTCGCAGCCTTTCCACGTAGCCGAGCAGTTTACCGGACTAAAGGGCGTTTTGGTGCCCATCGAAGAAACCATCCGTGGGTTCAATATGATCATGGACGGTGCACTCGATGAGTACCCGGAATCAGCTTTCAACTTGAAGGGTTCAATCGATGATGTCATCGAAGCGGGCAAAAAAATCCTGGCCGAACAGGCTTAATGCTGAAATTTTATGGCCATGACACTCGAAATTCTTACTCCGGAAAAGAGCCTTTTTGAAGGTGAAGTTACTTCAGTGAAAGTGCCAGGAACGGAGGGTGGCTTCGAAATCTTGAACAACCACGCACCGATCATCGCTACCTTGATACCGAAAGGCGAGGTCCGACTCATGCAGGTCGGACAAAAGGAACAGGTTTTCCCAGTGAAAGGCGGCGTTGTGGAGGTCCTTCGCAACCGTATTGTGATCCTCACAGAGGCGTAAGCACTATTTAGGATAGAGTTTCACTTTTTTTGTCCCCCAATATTTTGGGGTTCAATTCGATTGCACTATTTTTCGGGCATGACAGAACACAACCAGCCCCGGGTTATCCGGGCGTGGTGTATGTATGATTGGGCCAACAGTGCTTATAACCTCTGCATTACCTCAGCGATTTTTCCGGTTTATTACTACGCTGTTACGAAAGCAGCGGCTATTAAAGCCGGTTTTGAACCAGTCGATTTAAACGACCAGGACGCTCCTGTGCAGTGGGCGGGCATGGAGTTGCCTTCCTCTGTGGCATTTTCATACGCCCTTTCAGCGGCTTATCTTTTGATCGTAGTCATTTCACCTTTTTTAGGTGGATTAGCCGATTATGGCGGGCTCAAAAAGCGAATGATGGCACTATTTGCCGGTTTGGGGTCGATCAGCTGCGCAGCGCTTTTCTTTTTTACAGACGAAAATGTAGCGCCCGGACTGACCCTCTTTATGTTTGCTGCGGTGGGCTGGGCCGGTTCATCTATTTTCTATAACTCCTTTCTGCCAGAGATCGCGACCCCGGATCGATTCGACCAAGTGAGTGCTCAGGGTTATTCCTATGGATACATAGGAAGTGTTACCCTGCTCGTTCTGAATTTGGTAATGATCATGTTCCCTAATCTTTTGTTTGACGTAGAGGGTATGGCACGTTCACTCCAGGATCAAGGAATGATCATGGAAGCTGCATTCGCTGAAGCGGAGGGCCATTACCGATCATTAGCCACGAGATGGAGTTTCGTGGCGGTTGGCGTTTGGTGGATGGGATTTGCTTTTTATACGCTGGCACACCTGCCACCTGAAACCGCGTCCGGGCAAAACCAATCAGGGCATTTGTGGTCGAGGGGCTACGACGAATTTAAACGTGTTTGGAAGCGGGTTCGTTTGATGCCAACATTGCTGCGTTATTTGTTCGCTTATTTTTTTACCAGTTGCGGACTTCAAACCATAATGGTATTGGCCACGATTTTTGCATCCAGCGAACTCCAAATGGGCAGCGAAGAACTCATCGCCACTGTATTGCTGATTCAATTAATTGCCATTGCCGGCGCATATGTTTTCTCATACTTTTCCCGTCGGGTCGGTAATGTACCCGTACTCATGTGGGGTATCGTCGTTTGGATTACCATCTGCTGCGCTGCCTACTTTGTGAACAGTTCCAGTCAATTCTATCTACTGGCGGCCGTGGTGGGTACCGTCATGGGAGGTACCCAGTCCTTGCTTCGAAGCACCTACGCCAAGCTCATCCCCACCGATACCAAGAGTCATGCTTCATTTTTTTCCTTCTATGATGTGACCGAAAAACTCGCCATTGTATTCGGTACTTTTGCGTTTGGGTACATCAACCTGATGACAGGAAGTATGCGCAATTCTGCACTGATGTTGAGTCTGTTTTTCATCTTGGGCATGATTGGGATGGTTGGATTGCTGAAGAAACATAAAGAATACGGTATTTAGAGGAATGGAAATAATACTATTTGTTGGGTGTGTTGTGGATCAATTTTTCCCAGAAACCGGAATGAATGCCATCAAAATACTGGAGCGCTTAGGCTGCACCGTTCGGGTGCCAGGCGCTGCGGGTTGTTGCGGCGCTCCTGCATGGCAGCATGGCCAAGAGGAAATAGCCTGTGAAGTGGCAAGTAGGTGCATCGCCGAGCTTTCTGGTGAACATCCTGTTGTTGTGTTGTCGTCCGATTGCGCAGCCCAGTTTAGCGTACACGCCCCTCTGTTACTTCATAACGGTTCCACCCATCATGCGGTGAGGACGCTGCAAAAGAGGGTGTTTACCTTATCCAATTGGGTTAGTCAACATGCTCAAATGCCCATGGTTAAGAATGTTGGCCATACGAGCCGGGTGGCCTGCCATGTGTCGTGTTGCCTACAAAATGAAGGAGCCACTCAATCCTTAGTACCACTGCTTTCAGAATGGGGTGGCTTTTCATGTGTCGATATACCTCTGTTTTCCGCTTGCTGCGGTTATGGCGGTGGCTTGTACCAGTCCAATCCCGAGTTATCTCAACAAATGGCAGCTGAAAAACTGCGTTCGGCGCGTGCCGAGGGAGTTGAGTATATCATCACTGAGGACATGGGGTGTTTGATGCAGCTGCGGGCGGCTGCTGCGCAACGGACCGATCTTTCCTGGAAACCCGAACAGATTGTTCATTTGGCCGATCTCATCGCGGAGGGCTTGTGAGCACTACAACAGGACAATCATTCATGACTTTATTTGATGAGTCGGAGCTTCGGAGGTTTGCAGAGGCCGTTTTCTTGAAAATGGGTTGCCCTGTCGACGACGCACGGCAGGCTTCCGACGTTTTATTGGCCGCCGACCTCCGCGGGGTCGATTCGCATGGGGTGGCGCGATTACCTGGGTACGTCCGTTTGTGGGAAGCAGGCCGTGTTTCGGTTCAACCCGAGATGACCATCGTTCACCAGACCCCGTCGACAGCAGGTGTTCATGCTGGGGGGGCGTTGGGTCTCGTATCTGCGCCATGGGCGATGGACCTGGCCATCAAGAAGGCGGAAGAAGTGGGCTCATCAGTGGTAACGGTTTCCCATTCCAATCACTACGGAATCGCGGCCTATCACGCCATGCGCGCCCTTCCCCATCATATGATCGGATGGAGCATGACCAATGCAAGTCCACTCGTTGTGCCCACCCGCGGACGGGAGCGGATGTTGGGTACCAATCCAATGTGTTGGGCATTTCCAGCGCGTCGTTATCCAGCCATAGTGGTAGACACAGCCACCTCAGCTGCTGCTAATGGTAAATTGGAAATAGCTGAGCGCAAAGGTGAACCCATTCCGGAGGGCTGGGCGGTGGATTCAATGGGTGAAATCTCAACCCGAGCCCAAATACTTCGGGATGGAGGGAGTCTTCTCCCATTGGGCAGCGTGGGCAAGCAAGCTGGACATAAGGGCTATGCCTTAGGCAGCGTGGTTGATTTGTTGTCTGGTGTGCTATCTGGTGCAGGTTTTGGGCCATGGGTACCTCCGTTTGTTTCATTTTTGCCCATGCCAGAAAATCCGCCGGGTCATGGAATCGGTCATATTTTTGGGGCCATGCGGATCGATGCATTTCGCAGTGCCGATCAGTACTTCACGGCAATAGATCGATGGATTGAGCGTTTTAAAAATTGTGATCCGTTCGATGAAAGCCAGCCCGTGCTGGTTCCGGGTGAACCCGAACGACAAGCACATGAGTTGAGGTTGGCGACAGGCATTCCCCTAACGACCCAAGTTTCTGACCAGCTTTTTGCATTGGCGGATCGATGGGGTCTGCCCAAGCCGGTTTCCAAGCAGTGAACCACTTGTTTTTGGCTATATTTATCGCAAAATACCCTTATGTTTGACTTATTCGGAATGATGGACAAAATTGGCAAGCTGAAAGATGCGGTCGAGGACGTCAAAACTAAATGCGACGGAATCTCGGTGAGCGCTTCAGCCGCTGAAGGTGGTGTGACCGTTGTTTCCTCAGCCAACAAACACATCCGGGAAGTTCGGATTACGCCAGAGGCCCATCAAAAACTATCAGCAACGGAACTAGAGGCAGCCGTATTGATGGCTGTAAACGACGCACTCAAGGAGGCCCACCGAACCTATAAAACAGAATTTAAGCAAGCCACAGAAGGTCTGATTCCCAACATTCCCGGCCTCGACTTGTCAAAATTTATGGGTTAATATGTTAGCTCGCCTCCATCCATTCTTCGTGCACTTCCCCATTGCCCTCTTGTTGTCGGCAGTATTGGCGCACCTATTGTTTTGGTCGCGAAAACATCCTTCTTTGTTGTTGTTTAGCCGGTTTCTGCTGGTGGGTGCTGCATTGGGCGCACTCTTGTCTGCGCTCAGCGGGGGTTGGGCCGAGGATGCGGCGGGTGATTTGCGCGCTGAAGTCCATGAAGCCATCGAACAACACGAGACCTTGGGGTATATTCAGGCCTGGCTGCTTCCTGTTCTGGCCATGTGGGGGGTGTTGCGCAGAAAAACGATGTTGGAACGTGAGCTGAGTGTATTTTTTGGCGTGATGTTGTTGGCAACCGTTCTGATGCTTTATACGGGGTGGTTGGGAGGCTCATTGGTCTACGAACACGGTGTAGGGGTTGAACATACAGTTTTACCTATTCAGCCGGATTCAACCGCACTGCCCTCTTCCATGTAAAGAGGTATCGTTTATCAGTTCATTAAATCGAAGCATATGAATTTGAAATTTTGGCAATCTGGCCAATCCAAGGCAAAGAAAAAATCGGCGACGGCAAAGAAGAAGTCGGCCACCAGAGAGTGGATTGAGGCCATTGTTTTTGCACTCATCGCTGCCGGTCTGATCCGTACTTTTGCTGTTGAGGCCTACACCATTCCTACCCCCTCTATGGAGAAGAGCCTCATGGTAGGCGATTTTCTTTTTGTGAGCAAGATGAGCTACGGAGCCCGTATGCCGATGACACCCATCGCTTTCCCTTTGGCACACAATACACTACCCTTGTTGAAAATAAAGTCATACGTCGACGGTGTTCAATGGAAATACAGGAGATTGCCGGGTTTCGGAAGCATCAAAAACAATGATGTGGTTGTGTTCAATTATCCGATGGAAGATTGGCGCCCCGTCGATCGACGCGACAATTACATCAAGCGCTGTGTAGGAATCCCCGGCGATACCTTGGCCATTCGCAGCCGAATGGTCTACATCAACGGTCAGGCGATTGATCGGCCTGCTGGATTACAACATCGATTCGTAGTGAGAACCGATGGCAGTGGTTTCAACCCGAAGACACTCGAAAAAATGGATGTAACGGAAGGAGGCGCTTTTTCAGCGCAGGGCGATTTTATGTTCAATCTCACGGAAGAGAATGCCGAGAAGATGAAGCAATTCGGGAATGTGCGCATTCTGGAGCCATATGTCATGCCTCAGGGAGAGTACACAGAAGAGGTGTTCCCCCACCATGAGCATTATCCTTGGAACCTTGATTCCTATGGCCCCATTGTTATTCCTGCAAAGGGCATGCGTATGCCCTTAAACATGCACAATATACACATCTATCGGAGGGCCATCGAGGTTTATGAGAAGCAAAAGCTAGAAGTAAAAGACAATAGGGTGTACATCAACGATGAACCCGCTGATGCATACACCTTTCAGATGGACTACTACTGGATGATGGGCGATAACCGCCACAACAGCCTTGACTCACGGTATTGGGGATTTGTACCCGAAGATCACGTGGTGGGCAAGGCAGTCTTTGTTTGGCTCAGTCTCGATTACAGCAAATCTCTATTCAACAAAATTCGGTTCAGCCGAACGTTCCGAAGCATCAAGTAATGAAGGTTCAGGACCCGTTGTAGCGCAATTGGATGCCCCAAGTGCGAGGTGGTCCAATATTACCTGGAACGATCATATAATCGCGATTTCCCGCGTTTCGAATCAAAAAGCTAATATTCAGATCGCTCCGCAGGTCATAACCCATTCTGAGGTCGATGATCAGATCACCATTTGGGCGCCTGCTGCGAAAGGGAGCCACACCAGCGATGAGTGTTTCAAATTCCGCGTCGATGGCGGTCATGAAACTATTAAAACGAAGGTTGGAGCCAGTGCTGAACCGTCCACGCCTGATTTCCACATCCGAACGAAAAATATGGGGGGTACGGTACTTAAGATCTTCCTTCAAAAGAATGTCGGGGCGATCGGGAACCGGTTGATACCATTCAATCGGTTGAATATAGGTGTAACCCAGCTGGCCAATAATTTTGAATGCACGCCATGACCCGCTGGCACCGGTGGTCCATTCAATTCCACGAATCATACTGGAACGATTGTCCAAATTGCGGGCCTGAAAACCCGCACCTTCGGGGAAAAATCCGAACCGAAACTCAATCATATTGTCGTATTGGGTCCAGAACAAGGCAAGATCCGTGACTCCCGTGAATGCCCCCCATTTCCAGATTTGCCTGATGCCTGTTTCGGCGCTCCAGCCCTTTTCGGTGGAAAGACTCGGGTTGGGAAAAACCTGTACCGGCCCGGCTACACCACTAACATAGCGCTCGGCAATAGACGGCGTCCGGAAACCCTGGCCAAAAGAAGCGCGAACCCATGTATAGGAAGCAGCCTGATAATTGAGCCCGAGTCGAACGACTGGATAGCGCAGAGGAGGGTCGCTATCGATGACAAACTGTTCGAGGCGCACACCGACCGAGTAATTAAAACGACCGATTTTGTGGTCGGCCTGCAAATAGGCGGCTAAATTCCGACTGCTGCGCAAACCATAGAGAATCCCACTGTTCACATAGTTGTATTGATGAAGAAGGCCGGCTGTGGCCATAAGGCCAGGGCGCAGGCTGCGTTGGTGTTGAAGTTCGGTGAAATAAACCTCACCTCGGGTATTTCTCGTACTATCACCCCTATTGTCGGTGAGGTAATAACGGTTGCGGAGGGTGGTTTTTTGTCCGTTCGTGCCATAAATATACAGACAAGGATCAACGGTCCATCGCTTCGAACGCTGCGTGTCGTTGGTACCTGGCGCTGGAAAGAAGGCAAGCGTATCGTTTTCCCAAAAGAAAAAATTGCCGAAGGTATCGGACATGGCGTTTGTACTGAGGCTGAAACTCACCCGATCGCTCAGCCGAAGGCGCCAATTGATGTTTCCGCGGAGTCGTCGACTAAATTCGCCGATTCTGTAACCCTGATCATCTACCGTAAATACACCAATTGTGAGGTCGTTTCGACCCAGTTGGCGGCTATGTAATAGCCCAAAACCCGATTGATTTCGTCCGTCTGATCTCCGATAAGGAGTTTTAAAGAAATCTCTTGGGGCATCATGGAGGTAGCTGAATAATTGAGCCTCTGTTCGTGGTGTTTCGGTGGGGTAGGCTGTGCGCAGGTTCACAATGCCCCCCAGAGCAGCGCTGCCATATAGGGCCGAGGCCGCACCTTTCACCACTTCAATTTGGGAAATGTTCTCTACGGGGATGAAACTCCATTTTGCATCCCCCGCATCACCAGCCAGCAAGGGCATATCGTCGACCAAAACCTGAACCCGACTACCCGCGCCGTAGCTGAAGCCGCTGGTTCCTCGAATATTCAACTGACCATTCACCATTTGCACGCCAGGAACGCGGTCGAGAGCATCATCGAATCGGGTAATGGCATTGCGTTGAAGGGCCGATGGGCGCACGACCTCCATGCTCACCGTCACTTCTTCGGCTCTTTGCTCGAACCGACCCGCCGTCACCACCACAGCCGAAAGCTCGTCGGTTGAGGGGCGTAAAGACACGTCGATGGTGGTGTTCTGGGTCATTTCACCGGATACAGACCGACTTTCGAAGCCCACATAACTAAAGCGTATGACATACGAGCCCCTGGGCAGCATGAGTTCGTAGCGACCTTGCGCATTTGTGGTGGTTCCGCGTGATGCTTGCGGTGCATCCGCTTGCGCCCATACGTTAACCCCAGCCAGAGGGGCTTTTTGTCCTGATTCTTCTCTTACTGTTCCGATCACCCGATATTGTAGACTGGTAGACGGCTCCTGCGACCAAGCCGAAAGGGCGGCACAGAACTGCACAAGAATGGCGATGAACAACAGACAGAGTCGATTAAATAAGTAACGACTACAAGGTATAAGGGCTGTGTTCAAGTAAAATAATTTATGTATCATGCACTACAATCGTTAGTCCTGGTTGAAAATAGAGATTGTTGGTTCAATCGAGCCATTGAGCGGGTCGTAGTTGTTCTAAATGCGACCAGTTAGTTGAAGGATGACGTTACGTTGTTCGCCAATGTTACCGGGTAGGGGCATCCAACTGCGGTTGCCCAAATTCCGAATAACCAGATTAAGCCGCCAGTCGCCATAAACCTGTTTGCCAACACGAAGATCGGTCAATAAGTCCCCCTTTATGCTCCTGATCCGGTAGTCGATCAGACCCGGCATAAAACGGTAGAAGTCCTCATCAATATTCAGGATAACGCTGTTGTAGCGGGTATTGACCCCGAGCGACCACGATTTCCATTCAACAGCCAAATCGGTGCGCAGCAGATGAAGGTATCTGTATTTAAGGTATTTGCGCAGGTCAACCAGTACCGACAATCCGCTCGTATCGGCCCGAGGATCCGTGGAAGGCTTTAGGTTTAGGGGCATGGTATAGGTGTATCCCGCTTGTATGCGAAGGCCCCAAGGCCCCCATCGTCCAACGGCACCCACCACGGCCTCCAAGCCCGTGATTCGGGCCTCAACAATATTGGCCGGCTGGAAGCGGGCATATTTTTGAGCGATGGCGCCCAGGTTACCTTCACTCAGCCAAATGGAATCCTGACTGTCCCAGATCTGAGGAATATAAACCCCAAAACTGTACTCAATCATGCTGTCGTAGCGCGTTTGAAACCAAGCCAAATCAAAATAAGCTTGCAGTTTTCCCGCATTGACCCGCTGGTGGATGCCCAGTTCAATGGATCGGCTTAGTTCAGCGCCTAAATTGGGATCACTGGCTAAGCGCACCGTTCCTACAAAAGTGTTCGAATACATTTCGGCGACAGACGGGCTACGGAATCCTTGACCAGCAGAAGCCCGAAAGTTGCCCATAGCGCTGTATGCAAAGTTCAGACCACCACGGACCACCGGCTGAAACAGCTTTTGGCTGCCGTTCACCAAAAACCACTCGCCACGGGCACCCAAACTGGCCTCCAACCGGCCTTGCTGCCAATCAGCCTGCGCGTAAAGCGAGCGGTTTACGGTTTGCTGGTTGCCATACAAACGATCACTACGGATTTGCCCGGTTTGCTGAACCACGCCACCAATCCACGCTAAGTGACGCCCAAGACCTCCACTGGGCCGATACCGGGCTTGTGCTTCGGTGTAATACATCAAGCCCAAACCAAAATCCTCATTATTGTAATTGGTGTAGCTTCTATAAAATCTATTTTTTAGGCTGAAGCTGAGCTGTTTCCCTTCATATTCCACATAAGGGTCCACCATGGTTCGGTGGTTGAGTTGTGGGTTAGTACTGCCCGGATAGGGCATAAATGCATTCGTATCGCTTTCCCAAAAGGTGTACAGTCTGGTGGAGTCAGCGAGCTGACTCAAATGAAGTCCGGCCGACCATCCCTTTCCTAAAGTCTGACGCACATGCAGGGTGCCTCGAATGCGGCGACTGGGTTCTCCAACCCGGTATCCATCATCGGAAATCGCATTGAGGGATGCGACCACGCCTGTTCTTCCAAAGCGCTGGCGGTGCGAGACGCTGATGCCCATTTTTCCAGGTGTAGGACCACCCGCCCAAGGGTCGCTGTGGTAGCCCGGCGGTCGATCAAAACGACCGCCAAATGCAGTGATTTCCGTAACCGGACGATCTCCAGGCAGCACACTTCTCAGGTTGATAACCCCACCCAGTGCGCCAGACCCATAAAGGGCTGAGCCCGGCCCCTTAATGACCTCCAATTGAGCAGTGTTTTCGATGGGTAAAAAATTCCAGAGAATTTCGCTGCTTTCCGCGGTGAGCATAGGGAGGCCATCGAGCAACATCATGACGCGACTCCCCACACCAAGCGTATAACCACTGCTTCCACGAATGGAAATCTGGCCACGGATAACGTGCACGCCAGGTGATCGGTTCAGCGCATCGTCGGGTGTAACTGAATTATTGGCCGTCAGATCCTTGATTTGGAGGACACCTGTCGATATTTGAGCCCTACTCAGCACTTGCTCCATACGACCCGCTGTCACGACAATAGGGTTTAACTCCTGATTTTTAGGCCTGAGTTGAATGTCAAGTGGTTTGCCCTCAGAACAGGGCCTTTGAATCCTAATTTCCTGGGTTTCATAGCCTAGAAAAGTGAATTTTAAGGTTGTTGCTGTATCCTGTACGCGTTTCCAACTGAATTTCCCTTCCGCATCGCTGATCATGCCGCTGCCATCGGTCGACTGAATCCCTACGCCCCAAAGAGTCTGCTTGGTTTGGGCATCGCGTATTTGTCCACTCAAAACGCATTGTGAAAGTGCGTGCTCGGGTAGGAGGCCGAACAAACACAGCAACGGCACGAGTATATTAAGAAGGAAACGATTCATCGAGACAATAAATATGGGCTAACTACGAAATAACATGATAATCTAAAGACCTGATTTCATTGGAATAACAAAAAATAAACATGAATTTTGTCGGCAACCGACTGCGGTTAAAAGGTCCTAATTTAGCGATGTGAACGCCAATCAACAAAGGGAAATCGTATGCTTGTTGTCGCTTCTCGAGGTTGATGGCGTAGGATGCATTTTGGCGCGGAAAATAATTGAATCCTTAGGCTCTGCTGAAGCGGCTTTCGGAAGCGAGCGGCGGCTTTTACATACAGTTGAGGGGGTCGGACAAAAAACAGCAGCTGCGATACGATCCTTCAAAGATTTTAGCCGCATGGAGCATATGCTTGATCGGCAATTGAAAATGGGCGCAAAGGTATATCCGTACAACGACCCTGAATACCCCGCTCGACTGCGCCAGTGTCCCGACCATCCCTTATTGTTGTTCGGACTCGGACGGTTGCCATTGAACGCCAAACGGGTATTAGCCGTTGTCGGCACCCGATCTGCCACTGCTTATGGCCGTCAAATCACAGAGCAGCTGATTCGGGAATTGGCTCCTTTGAATGTGGTGGTGCTGAGTGGACTCGCCATAGGGATCGATGGACACGCCCATGAGGCTGCTGTTCGTCACCGCTTGCCAACCATAGCTGTTTTAGGGCATGGATTGGGACGTATATATCCCCATCAGCATCGCCACCTGGCCGAGCGTATGTTGGAAGATGGGGGATTGCTGTCTGAGTTCACATTCGATACCCCGCCAGAACGCGAAAATTTTCCAAAACGAAATCGAATTGTGGCCGGAATGGCCGATGCGGTGGTGGTGGTAGAGGCTGGGCGTGATGGTGGTGCTTTGATCACGGCATCACTAGCCAACGACTACAACCGCGATGTTTTTGCTTTTCCGGGTCGGGTGGGCGACACGTTTTCTGAGGGATGCCATGAACTGATCAGATCCCATCGTGCCGCAATCATGACATCAACGGCCCAACTGGTGGAGGCCATGGGGTGGCAGCAGGCCTTGACTGATGCCGGTGGCATTCAGGCTCAGCTCTTTCCCGAATTGGATGTGGATGAGTTAAAAGTGATCGAATTGATGCGTAAGGATGGGGTTGCGTCGCTCGACACTTTAATAGTACAATGTCGAATTCCACTATCGCGTTTGTATCAGGCAACGGTTGGTTTAGAAATCAAGGGATTGGTGCGCCGAATGCCTGGCCGAAAACTAGAGCTCATTGAGCGCTTGTAGACTGGATTGCTGCCAGGATTACTCCGAAGATTGCTCCGAGGATTACTCCGAGGATTACTCCGAAGATTGCTCCGAGGATTACTCCGAAGATTACTCCGAAAATTGCTCCGAGACTCGAAAAGAAAAAAGGAGCCTTTCGGCTCCCTTCCCCTGTTAAAACACTTTGATTGAACAAACAACTATAAGTGTAGTTCAATTCCTGTGCCAAATTCGTGCCTAAAGTAAAATTACCCGCCGGTGAGAAGTTTATGGGCTCTTTTGATTGAAACATGGGTTGATTGGGTCTAACGAGAAGACGAGATTAAGTAAAGTGTACCCTTTTGAATACAATTCAAATGGGTGATGTACGAAAGAGTATACAAATCTCTATTCCTTGTTCATTAGGATTTCGACAGATAAATTTCAATTGGATTTCGACAGTTGAATAAGCGACTTCATTCCTTCGTATTCGGTGGGGTCGTTGCTGGCAACAACCATCAATAAATGAGACACAATGGGCAGTTGAATCAGTTGTCGGTACCAATCAAACCCCTGTTGGTCGAGGTGACTACAGGGCTCGTCGAGCAAGAGGATCGGTGCATTGCACCCAAACGCTATGAGTAAGCGCAGTTTTTGACGTTGACCACTACTGAGCTGGGCCGTCTTTTTATGAAGCTGGCTTTTTAGTCCACTCATGCCCAATTGTTCCAAGGCATCCCACCCCAGGCGAATCCCCTTCAGTTGTTGATGAAATTGAAGCAATTCTCTAACGGTTAGTGATGCTGGTATGTCGAGATAGGGAGATGCAAGGGCTGTATGTTGGCTGATTTGGACCTCTGGCCAATCCCGGCCAGAATAATGTAAGGCAAGATTCCCTTCTGTCAATTCCAGATACCCTCCGAGCGACAACAATAAGGTGCTCTTACCCGAACCATTAGGGCCCGTGATGGCCCATTGTTCTGAAGCATGCCCGATGAAATCAAGATTTTTAAAAAGCCAGCCGCGTTCGAACCGTTTACCGCCACTGCTCATGCGCAGTTGAGTAGATTCTGATCCGCCTAAATCAATCATGGGCTTATTCCAGCATCCCCTTGATGACGCCCGGCTGTGAAGATTTAATAAACTGGAGAATGCGATCGCGTTCTTCGCTCGGAGTCGACTCCTGTTCAACCAACTCAAGTGCCTTAGACATATTATGGCCGCGAACATAGATTAAGCGGTAGATGTCCTCGATTTGACGGATGCTCTCCTCCGAGAAGCCACGTCGACGAAGGCCGATTACATTCACCCCTGCGAATGAAAGCGGTTCTTTAGCACATTTCACGTACGGTGGGACATCTTTTCTGACCAATGAACCACCGCCAATAAACGTATGTTCTCCAACGGTAATGAACTGTTGCACGGCCACCATCCCCTCTAGAATAGCCCAATCATGAATGCGAATATGGCCTGCAAGCGTGGCTAAATTAGCGAGGATGACATGATCGCCTACCAGGCAATCGTGGGCAACATGGGTATAGGCCATCAATAAGCAATGGGCCCCCACACGGGTTTCTTGTCGATCCAATGTTCCTCTATTGATGGTGGCGCACTCGCGGATGGTGGTGTCGTGTCCAATAAAGGTGAGTGTGGGTTCACCCTTGTATTTCAGGTCTTGTGGAACGGCAGAAACTACGGCTCCGGGGAAAACCCGCACGCGATCACCCAATCGGGCACCATCCATAATGGTTGCGTTGGGACCAATCCAACAATTTTGACCAATCACCACGTCGGCCGCGATGGTGGAAAATGCAGAGATTTCGGTGCCATCTCCGATTTGCGCGTCGGGATGCACGAGTGCCAAAGGATGGATCATGGGTCTTTGCGGGCGAGTTGTGCAGTCATATCGGCTTCAGCCACTAAGCGGTTGCCCACGTAAGCTCTTCCGATCATTTGGCAGAGACCTCTTCGGATTGGCTCTTTGAGGGTGAGGTGAAACAACAGGGTGTCTCCGGGTACAACTTTTTCCTTAAATCGCACGCTCTGTAGCCGTGCAAAATAGGTCCAATAGGCCGAAGGTTCATCCATTTTACCCAGGCATAGGACGCCACCGGTCTGGGCCATGCCCTCTACGATCAAAACCCCAGGCATCACCGGATTCCCCGGAAAGTGCCCCCGAAAAAAATCCTCATTGATGCTCACATTTTTGCAACCGATAATGCTGTCCTCGGTGATGGACATGATTTTATCTACCATGAGGAAGGGGGTCCTGTGTGGGAGAAATCGTGCTATTCCTTCACTGTCGTAGAGCGGCCGAGCCTGCCAGTCAACTTGCGGCGGCAAATCACGTGTTGCTGCAGCATGAGCACCCAAATGTTTTTTGAGGGCAAGGGCACAGGCAGCGTTGCTGCTGTGGCCGGGTTTGCTGGCGATGATGTGCGCACGAATGGGTCGTCCGAGTAGAGCCATATCGCCCAACACATCCAATAATTTGTGACGTGCGGGCTCGTTGGCATAGCGCAGTTGAACATTGTTCAGAATACCCTGTTCGGTGACTTGAATATGAGGTGTTTGAAATGCCCTGCGAAGACGGTTGAGTTCGGGTTCAGCCACCACCTTATCCACCACAACTATGGCATTGTTGAGGTCACCACCTCTTATAAGATCATTTTCGAGCAGGGTTTCTAATTCATGCAGAAAGCAGAACGTACGGCTTTGGGCAATTTCAGATTCGAAGTCCCCGATTTCCGCAAGCTGGGCATGCTGGGTGCCTAAAACAGGAGAGTCATAGTCTACCAACACCGTTATTCTGGTTTTGGTATCCGGGATGATGTTGATTTCACAGTCTTTCTCTGGGTCATAATAACGGAAAGCCGAGCTGAGCTCAATATACTTTCTTGATGCGTCTTGCACCCGGATACCTGCTTCTCTGATTAAATCTACAAATGGTTTTGAACTGCCGTCAGCTATTGGGCATTCGGGCCCATCGAGTGAAATGAGTACATTATCCAAGCCCATCCCCACTAAAGCAGCCAAAACATGTTCGGTGGTATGGATATCTGCACCTGATCGGGATAGGGTGGTGCCGCGACTGGTATCGGAAACAAACTCCACCTCTGCGGGCACTAAGGGCGTGTCAGGAAGATCATCGCGACGGAACACCAAACCATGGTTTTCAGGTGCCGGAATGAGGCGTAAGGTGACCTCAGCCCCCGTGTGGATACCTACGCCTTTGAGTTCAACCTTACGGTTTAGGGTTTGCTGATGCTCCATTCCTATAATTTCACAGATATTTATTGGTTGTTATTCTTATTCATCAGGCTATGCTCCAGATCCTCTATGCGTTTCAAAAGCTCAGGCAGTCTGCGCATAACTGCGTTCCGCCTTTGACTTTCCATATAAGTACCAACCGGTGTCCCATTCCATTTCTGTCCAGGCTCTTTAATAGAATGAGTCACGCCGGTTTGCCCACCGATTTGTGATCCTGGAGCAACATATACATGACCAGCAAACCCAACTTGTCCGGCTACCACGCAATTTTGGTCGATGTGCGTGCTGCCCGACACCCCAGTTTGGGCCGCTATGACTGTATGTGAACCTATTTCAACATTGTGGGCAATGTGCACCAGATTATCTAGTTTTACTCCCTTGCGGATTCGTGTTGCACTGATGGTTGCCCTGTCGATGGTGCAACAAGCACCTATTTCTACGTGATCCTCTATGATCACGACTCCATTTTGGGCAACTTTTTGGTAATGACCTTCTCTTTGGGGCGCAAACCCGAAGCCATCTGAACCGACTACGGTGTTGGAATGAATCACGCAGTCATTGCCCACTTCGCAATGATGAAGTATTCGGACGCCGGGGTGTATTTGGGTATTGGCTCCTATCGTCACGCCCGAGCCGATGTAAGCTTGTTCCATGATGATTGATCCGCTGCCAACCTGTGCGCCGTGGGCAATAAAAGCGAAGGCTCCAATCGAAACGCCCTTACCGATCTGTGCCCCCTCGGAAACACAGGCGAGGGGATGGATCCCAGGTTCTATTGGGCTCGACGCGCTAAATACTTGCTGGCATTTACTGAATGCAGAATAAGGGTCATCAACAGCCACCAGTGTGCTTTGCGGCATCGGATGGTCTCTGGCGACGTCGTGGCTCACAATCAATACAGAAGCCTCAGTGGTTTCAAGGAAGCCTAAATATTTGGGATTCGATAAAAAACTAAGATCACCTGAGCGGGCGTGCTCAATTTCAGCCAGACGCGTTACAGGCACATCAGATTTGCCTAATAAACGACCTCCGGTAAGCTCTGCAATTTGGGCAGAGGTCAGCGTCATAAATCGTTAGGTTACAGAGGGGGTGGTCAACAGGAAAATAAATGGCAAATAACGAAAAAAAATGGCGTCAATTTCACAGAAATTCTTTAGGGGCATAGAGGTAATACTTTTCTATTACACCCGTAAGTGCTTTCAGATGCGGGTTTTGACTGGCTACGGTAATTTCTTTCACCGAATGATCCTTGCCCAATATGTATATGGGCTCTCGATCGGTGCGCAACGCATGGTTTACAATACTTCCTGTTCTAAAAAAATAGAGCGATTCTTGGGCACTAATCCCATAGGCAGCACAAATCTGATGCTGAATTTGGTTGATGCGTTCAGGATCGGGTTTTTCTGCCGAAAGGACAACCCGGTTGAGCTTCCGGCTCAGCAATTGAGCACTTAAGGTCAATAACACACGATCGCCTTTTCGACTCCATTTTTTGACAGCAGCCAAAAAGTCGTGATCGTCAGTTTCCGCATAGGCTGATAAAATATAGGGGTGCTCCTTCGGGTTGACTGTCTCAGTTTGTTTCAAAAGCATCAGCAGAGCGTCTGAGCCTTCAAGGGTTTCGCCAGATGCGAGCAATTCACGGGCACGTTCAACGATGCTGCGCATCAGGAACTCAGCCGACAACACCGTTTTGTGCTGGTAGACCTGCCAATACATCAGTCGGCGGGCCAAAAGAAACTTCTCAACCGAATAAATTCCCTTTTCCTCCACAACAAGTTCGCCCCTATATACATGCATCATTTGAATAATACGGTCCCAACCCACGATCCCCTCACTCACCCCGGTAAAAAAGCTATCGCGGTTTAGGTAATCGAGTCGGTCAACATCCAACTGTGAAGACACCAGTTGATGGAGGAAAGGCATTGGGTGAGTGCCCTCAAAAATAGAAATGGCCTCGGTGAGGGCACCTCCGCTCAATTCATTGAGGTGTTCCATCATGGCGCGTGTCCAAAATTCGTGGTTCACCGGCCCGCCAATCAGATGCTCGAGGGCATGGGAGAACGGGCCGTGGCCAATATCATGGAGTAGGATGGCAGCGCAGGCTGAAGTGCCTGTAGCGTGTGGGATATCAACCCCTTTATCGCGCAGAATGAGCATGACCTGCTGCATCAGGTGCATAGCGCCTAAGGCATGTGCCAAGCGGCTGTGTGTAGCACCAGGGTAAACCAAATAGCTCATGCCCAATTGCCGGATCTCTCGGAGTCGTTGAACCAACGGATGTTCCAATAGATCAAAAAGCAATGGGTCATTCAGTCGGATAAATCCGTAAATCGGGTCGTTGATGATTTTATATTTGTTCACAATATTTTTTTTTCAGTCGGCACACCGAAGGCGCAGCTCTTTCGTTTATGTTGCGTAAAAATACAATGACAGCACAGCAAATTTCCATACTGTGGGCCGACGATGAGATCGACCTACTCAAAGCACAGATTTTGTTTCTGGGGAGTAAGGGCTACCGCATAGTCGCCGTTGGCAGTGGTGCCGAGGCGCTCGAAAAAGTGCGATCCGAGGCGTTTGATTTGGTATTCTTGGATGAACATATGCCCGGATTAACAGGATTGGAGGTTCTGCCGCGGATCAAAGCGGTTCGTCCGCAGGTTCCGGTGGTCATGATCACCAAAAATGAAGAAGAAAACCTGATGGAGGAGGCCATTGGTTCCCAAATTGCAGACTACCTCATCAAGCCGGTTAATCCCAATCAAATCCTGCTCAGCATCAAGAAAATTTTAGACCAAAAGCGATTGGTTGGGGAAAAGACGACCGCTGAATATCAACAGGACTTTAGGAACCTCGGACTCGCTTTCAACGACGACCTATCGGCACAGGGCTGGATGGATACGTATGCGAAACTGGTGTATTGGGATGTAGAGTTGGAGAAAAGTAAGGATGAAGGCATGAAAGAGGTGTTGGCCATGCAGCGTGCCGAAGCCAATCGCCAATTCACCCGATTTATCAAAAATGAGTACCTCGATTGGTTCAAAAACCCTTCAGAAGACATCCCGATTCTATCGCATACCCTCCTTCGTAAAAAGCTATTTCCTCGGCTTGAAAAGAGTCGTCCCACCTTTCTGTTTGTGATCGATAACCTACGGCTCGATCAGCTGAAGGTTTTAGAGCCCATCATTTCGGAGTATTTTCAAACGGAGGAAAGTGGCACCTACATGAGCATACTGCCAACTTCCACTGAATTTGCACGTAACGCTCTTTTTGCCGGGCTTATGCCCCTCGATATCAAAAGCCGTTATCCCGATAAATGGGTGTCACCGACTGAGGAGGAGGGAAGTCGCAACATGCATGAGGCCTTTTTCCTTCAAGAGTTTCTCAAACGGTCAGGACATGATTTGCGTATGTCTTACCACAAAATTACCCAGTTGCAACAGGGCAAACAACTGGCTGAAAATGCCAGTAATTTGTTTGGGCACGATTTGGTAGTGGTGGTTTATAATTTTGTGGATATGCTCAGTCATGCACGCAGTGAAATGAATGTCATTAAGGAATTGGCCGACGATGAAGTATCCTACCGGTCCATCACCCGTTCCTGGTTTGAACATTCGCCACTTTGGGAGTTGATGCGCAGGGTAGCCGACAAAAAATGCCCCATGTTTGTGACCACAGACCACGGAACGGTCCGGGTGGCCGAACCTGTGCGCATTGTAGGTGACCGCAATACCAATACAAACCTGAGGTTCAAGGAGGGAAAAAACCTAAGCTACGACGACGACGATTTGTTTGTCATTGAAAAGCCAGAGGAGGCACGCCTGATTCGGCATTCGCTCAGTAGTTCCTATGTATTTGGAGGCAGCGATCAATATTTCTGTTACCCCAATAACTACCACCACTACGTTAATTTATACAGACATACCTTTCAACACGGGGGAATTTCATTGGAAGAGATGATCATTCCTTGGGCACTCTACACACCGAGGTAGGTATTTTCGGAGGGCCATCCGTATTGGGACTTGCCACAAATTGGTTAGTTTTGCAGCATGGCGCGCTGGCTGTTAAAATCGGAACCGTTTGTGTACAGTTTCAACGACTTACTGCGCGAAGGTGAAGGGATTTGGGATGGTGTTCGGAACTACCAAGCACGCAACAACCTCGCTGCCATGAAACCCGGTGATGAAGGTTTGTTCTACCACTCCAACTTAGGAAAAGAGGTGGTGGGGCTAATGCGGATCGTGTCTGATCCATTTCCTGAAAACGGATTTCCCGACGGTCCTTGGGTCGCGGTGCGTGTGAAGCCCATTCGTCCGCTTCGGCAATCGGTTTCGCTCGCTCGAATGCGTAGACATCCTGACTTGCATGACCTCGCGCTCATCAGACACAGTCGATTATCGGTAATTCCGCTCACTGACCTACATTTTTATACGATTTTGGCGCTCGAAAATGAAGAAAATCTTGACGAACCGGCATCACAAGATGGATCGGGCATCATGCAACGCAATAGGGCAGGCGCTATGCAGGGCCAAGAAGCAATCACAGCGCCCGGCCAGAGATCAAGCAATAGGCAGGGCCAAGGAGCAATCACAGCGCCCGGCAAGGGAGTAAGCAAAGCGCCAGTTAAAAACACGACGAGATGATCCTTGAAAGTCGTGTTATTGTTCGCCCGGCGCATCTGTCGCTCATCCTGCAGCGCCTGAGCGAGGAATTGTTGGAGCGGCATCCTGGCTTTCATAACACGGTACTTATTGGTCTTCAGCCTCGTGGTGTTTTTTTTCTCAATCGCCTTGCGCAGGTCCTTCAGGCACGGATTGATGTTCTATCGCACGAAATGGATGGATCCCCTGAAGGGCATCGCTTGGTTTCAGCGCAACCGGGTCGGTTGAACATGCCCGCGCAGGGCGCATTGGATGTCACCTTCTATCGCGATGATTTTCGTCATCGTTCAGAACCATTATCGGCACATGCCACACAACTCCCATTCAGTTTGGAAGGAAAAAAAGTAGTTTTGGTGGATGATGTCTTGTTCACAGGTCGAACGATCCGTGCAGGATTGGATGCATTGCTTGATTTTGGTCGACCCGATCGCGTTGAATTAATGGTTTTGGTATCTCGAAGACTACGGCAAGAATTTCCCATTCACCCCGACTATTGCGGAATGGAAGTCAACACCCACGACGATGAGCGGGTTCGGGTTTGCTGGGATGAACCCGAGGGCGCCCACATTACCCTGATTAAAACAAACGGATGAAGGCACTGGCTCAATCAAACCTGATTAAAACAACCGGATGAAGGCACTGGCTCATTCAAACCTGATTAGCATCCGCGACCTCAGCGCCGAAGAGATCGATTTGATTTTCACGACGGCAGATAATTTCAAAGAGGTGATCAACCGCCCCATCAAAAAAGTCCCCTCATTACGCGACACGACCATCGCCAATCTTTTTTTTGAAAGTTCGACCCGCACCCGACTATCATTCGAACTCGCAGAAAAGCGTCTCTCGGCAGATGTAGTTAACTTTTCCGCATCGGGTAGTTCCGTTTCAAAGGGCGAGACATTGGTCGATACCGTTCGAAATATTCTCGCCATGAAGGTCGATATGGTGGTGATGCGCCATCCTGATGCGGGTGCTTGCCAATTTTTGGCTCGACATGTTTCCTGCCCGATTGTGAATGCCGGTGATGGCGCCCATGAGCACCCTACCCAAGCACTTTTAGATGCATTTTCGATACGAGAGAAAATGGGCTCTGTGCAAGGGAAGCGTGTGGCCATATTTGGCGACATCCTTCATTCAAGGGTAGCCCTGTCTAATATTTTCTGTTTGAAGGCATTGGGAGCAGAGGTCATGTTGTGTGGGCCAGCCACCCTCATGCCTAGAGGCATCGAAGAACTTGGTGTTGGGGTAACCAATAAAGTGCGTGAGGCTTTAGCGTGGTGCGATGTGGCTAATGTTTTGCGCATTCAACTCGAGCGCCAACAAACACGGTATTTTCCTTCACTCCGCGAATACACCCAAGCCTTTGGAATCAACCGGAAATTACTCGATGAAATCAAGAAAGAAATTGTGATCATGCATCCGGGTCCCATTAACCGTGGGGTAGAGTTGTCTTCGGATGTAGCGGACTCGGGTCGTTCGATTATATTGCAACAGGTGGAAAATGGGGTGGCCATACGCATGGCGGTATTGTACCTCCTGGCCACGAGGCCCCATTTGATTGAATAATTTTCAGGATCCCTATAAATTTCAGAGTCCTTTAATTTTCAGGATCCTTTAATTTTCAGGATCCTAATGGCAAGAGGGACTTGGCGAACGTGTTGATTCGCTGTGAACAGAATTCATGGGGCTGTTTTGTATGTCCGGACTGAGTAATGGAATGCCAAGCCCCATTCCGCGAAGCAGCAACCAAATCCCGAGTAAAAGGGTGATTGCGGTGCCGAAATGAGCGGAACCGCTTACAGTTCCGAAGCGAAGTACTCTTTTAATAAAGGATAAAATCAGTAATCCAGGCACGGTCGCCAAGCCGAAAATGCCCATGAATAGTGCCGAATAAAGCGGGTGCCCCATCACAACGGCACCTGCCAGTGCCGTATACAACAGTCCACAGGGAAGTAGTGCGTTAAACGCACCCGCAATCAGTTGTTTTTGGAATCCCGCTTGGCGAAAAAATCGATGTTGAATCGGTCGAAAGGCGAGCCAAATAAAGTTGAATCCCGGAAATCGAGATTGGAGCCTTGGCCAAACCGCCAATGCAACAAGCAAAAGTCCACCAACGATCGACAGGCCTTGTTGCCACCCCAGTAACTTAAAGTTATGTCCGAATGTTCCGGCCAGCCAGCCGAAAAGAGCATATGTGCCTGCCCTTCCGATGTGGTAGGTTATTCGTAACAGCCAAAATCTCACAGGATGGCTGTTGCTGCCATGCGGTAAGGCCAAAATGAGTGGTCCACACATTCCTATGCAGTGAAGGCTGCCCACAAGCCCCAAAATGAGCGCACCCCATAATCCGATCGCGACTGAGTTCATGGTTTATTGACGTTATAGCGTTTAGCATAACCCGCTCCATCCTTCCATGCATGCAGGGTAACCATCCACCGACCGCGGGCCAAATTATGTGATGCAATCCGACCATTGGTGGCTGTAAACTGTTGCCAATTCCAAACAAAATCGAGTGAACGTTGATCAGGTTTGTAAAAATGTACCCAGCCACTATCAGACTCCTTGAGCAAAGTAGGAATATGCATCACCAACGAATCATTTTCCCAAATTGGAGGAGTGTTTGAAGGGTTAGCCCGATTCCAGCGGTCAACTTGCATGCGGCGTTGATCATATTCAGAGTCCAATTCATAATAGTTGTCGGCTACCAATTCTGGTGGATTTTGGGTGCTGTAAACAGCAAAGCCGATCATAAATCCTGCAAATACGATGAAGGAAATGAGAATGCCTATTGGCCAGGTAATGCGCATGGGGATATAAAATGATAGGGCTAGGTGTAAGTCAAAACTGAAACTGGGTGTGTACACGTTCCAAAATCTGATCACCACTACGAACCTCGATGGTGATGGGTATGGATTGGGAGGTCTTTCCCAAAGGTGCCGATTCGGAGGGGAAATAGATGAAGAATGCACCCTCTCGATAGCCTTGTGGGGGTATGATCAGCGAATGACCGATCATGTCCAGCGAGCCAGTTTTCGAAACTAATTGAAATTCCACAGGAATATCTTGAAAGGTCTTGTTGATGCTTTTGACCATAAATAGATTCCTTGTTTGTCCGTCGGGCATGAGTTGAGGCGCCTGACCACGAGCCCTAAGTATACTGGTTTCGGTGTCGGTTCGGGAAACGAGCAAATACCCAAATGAGGAAGTCAAAATCCCCAGGAGAAGCGCATAAAGGATAATTCTAGGTCTCCATAAACGCGATTTTTGTTGACCAATTCCTTGCTCGGAATCGTAGCGAACCAATCCTCTGGGTTTTTTAACCGCATCCATGATCGCATCGCAAGCGTCGATACACGCTGTACAATTAACGCATTCGAGTTGGCTTCCATTTCGGATATCGATGCCCGTCGGACAGACTTCTACACACTGAGCACAGTCGATGCAGTCACCCAAATCACTTGTGCGCTGTCGACCATGCTTTCCCCTTGGTTCGCCGCGCACGTAATCATAGGCCACTTGTGTGGTATTGGGGTCGAGTAAGACCCCTTGTAGCCGGCCATACGGACAAACAATCGTACATACCTGCTCCCTGAACCACCAAAAAACCCCAAAAAAAATGAAAGTGAATAAAATCAGACTTAAAAAGACACCAGGGTTGTCAGATATGGGATGATTCACCAGCGACCAAACCCGTTCACTACCCAAAATATAGGCTAGAAATGTATGGGCAATTATTGAAGATAATGCGAAAAACAGCACAAATTTCAAAGTCCGCTTTCTTAATTTAATTGGGTTGCTCCAAGGTAAACTGGCCAATTTTCGCTGGGCAGATCGATCGCCATCGATAACATATTCAAGTCGTCTAAAGAGCATCTCCATAAATATGGTTTGCGGGCAAATCCATCCACAAAACAATCGGCCTTTGACTGCTGTAAACAGCACGATTCCAACCACCAATGTGATAAATCCAACGAATAATATCTTAAAATCTTGCGGCCAAAATGCGACGCCAAACAATATAAATTTGCGCTCTAATATGTTGAACAGCATTAACGGATGTCCATTTACCCGCAGAAGGGGCCCAGCAAACATCAGGCCCATCAGGGCATAACTCAGCCAAACCCTTCTATTGTAGTATCGCCCACTTGGTTTTTTTGGATAGAAGAAAATCCGTCGCCCCTTTGAATCGATGGATGTTAGAGAATCCCGAAAAGAGGGTCCCTCGTGGGCTGGAATATTGGGCGCATTGATCATATGAACGTGCTAATTGGCGTTCAGCTTTGGTTTTTTTGAGAGCAAAGAGATACTTTTGTCGTGTAGTGTTCCCTGTGGTTCCTTGGGTAGGGCGGGCGTTGAGCCTTGAAGTCGGTTTTGAATATAGCTCGCCACTTGTAAGATTTCTCGTCTGCTTAGGGTTTTGTTCCATGGAATCATGCCCTTTTCTGGGACGCCATTGCTTATAACCTTAAAATAATCTTCGGCCGTATTCCCGTGCAGATAGTATTGGTCGGTTAAATTGGGACCCACAGTTCCCCCGCCATCAGGACCGTGACATGGCACACAATTTTTAGTGAAAATTATTTTTCCAGCTTCCAAGTCCGTTTCATTTCCCATAAATGCAAGGGGTAAGCGTGCCGATGCGGACGCCTCAATCGCTGCTAATTCGATCCGGGCCGCTTCCATTTCCATGGCATACTCCTGTGATTGAGAGGGTGCCGTTTGAAAAACATGATAGTTCAGTAGATAAATCAGCGCGAAAACGAAGGTCAGGTAGAAGAGGAACACCCACCATGGAGGAAGGTCATTGTCGTATTCTTGTATGCCGTCATAATCGTGGTTGGTGAGTTCATCGCGTCTCTGTGTCATGGTATTCTGGGTTAAGAGTTTGAGAATCATTCAGAGGGAGTTCCCCGTGTTGTTGGATATAGGCTTTTTCTTGGCGAAATACCCATATGAGCATTCCAGCGAAAAACGTGAAAAAGAGCACGAATGAAAAAATAGGGTAGATGCTTATCCCAGCGATAGACTCGAGCGTATTCCGGATCATGGAGTGATGATTTGAGTGGTGGTAGTCTGTCGAATATCAATGCCTAATCGTTGCAAATAGGCAATAAGAGCCACCATTTCACTGTGGCTGTGGGTACTGATGCCATCCTTTTTTAGGCGTTCGGTAATTTGAGCGGCCTGCTCGTTGAGTAAAAGGGAAGCATCGTTTACTGTTTGGCTTGAATACGGAACACCGAGTGTGCGCATGGCGGCTACCATATCGCAGGTGAGGCTGGTGTCAATAATATTCTCTACCAACCAAGGGTAAGCCGGCATAATGGAGCCCGGACTCATACTCTCGGGAACCATCATGTGGTTGTAGTGCCAGCTATCGGGGTATTTGCCTCCTACACGGTGCAGGTCAGGCCCTGTGCGTTTGGAGCCCCACAGGAAGGGGTGGTCGTAAATAAATTCTCCAGCCTTGCTGTATTCACCATATCGTTCCGTTTCTGATCGGAACGGACGAATCATCTGGGAGTGGCAACCTACACAGCCTTCTTTAATGTATACATCCCGACCATGCAGTTCGAGGGGTGTGTACGGCTTGACAGAAGCGAGGGTTGGAACATTCGATTTTACTAGGAAAGCGGGCATGAATTCGACGATCCCACCGATAAGAATGGCGAGGGTAACCAACACGGTGAACAAGGCGGGTTTTCCTTCCAGTCGTCTGTGCCAACTAACTGCCTCATGTTCGTTGGTGTCTCGCTGTGGCACCAGAGCAGGTTCATCCGAAATTAAGCTCCCGGAAGCTGCTGTTCGAATGAGGTTATAGGCCATAATTAAGGCGCCTATGAGGTAGATGGTTCCACCCAATGCACGAACCATGTACATTGGTATGACTTGCAGTACCGTTTCAAGGAAATTCGGGTACTGCAATGTGCCCTCTTCTGTGAACTGTTTCCACATGAGCCCCTGTGTTATTCCACTCCAATACATGGCTACCACCCAAAAAACAAGGCCGATGGTACTCAGCCAAAAGTGCATATTGGCCAGACGCAGACTATATAGCTCAGTTCGAAAAATTCTGGGAATGATGTAGTATAGAATGGCAAAAGTGAACATGCCATTCCATGCCAATGTTCCCACATGAACGTGGGCCGGAATCCAATCAGTAAAATGGCTCAGTGCATTGACGCTTTTAAGGGAATGCATCGGCCCTTCGAATGTGGCCATGCCATAGCCCGTTACCGCCACAACCATCATTTTAAGTACAGGGTCCACGCGAACCTTATCCCATACCCCGCGTAGTGTGAGAAGGCCATTGCTCATTCCTCCCCAACTAGGAGCAATGAGCATAATGGAGAAAACCACCCCAAGCGATTGGGCCCAGTCGGGTAGAGAACTGTAAAGCAGATGATGAGGGCCAGCCCATATGTAAATAAAGATGAGCGACCAAAAGTGGATAATCGACAACCGATATGAATAAACCGGGCGATTGGCTGCTTTAGGCATAAAATAATACATCAGGCCTAAATAGGGCGTGGTTAAGAAAAAGGCAACTGCATTATGACCATACCACCATTGAACCAGTGCATCCTGAACGCCAGCATAAAAACTATAGCTCTTAAATAAGGTCAGCGGCAGTTCAAAACTATTAACAATATGCAGTACCGCAACGGTCACAAATGTGGCAATGTAGAACCAAATCGCCACATACATATGCCTTTCTCGTCGGTTCAATATGGTCATGATCATATTCAAACCAAAAACCACCCACATAAGTGTAATGGCAATATCGATGGGCCACTCCAATTCAGCATATTCTTTTGAGGTGGTGTAGCCAAGGGGTAGCGTAATGGCAGCGGCAACTATAATGAGTTGCCATCCCCAAAAGTTAATCTGACTGAGCGCGTCGCTCCACATCCGCGCTTTGAGCAAGCGTTGCAGCGAATAATAGACGCCCATGAAAATGGCATTGCCCACGAAAGCGAATATTACCGCATTGGTATGAAGTGGTCTTATCCGGCCGTAAGTAGTGTACTCGGTGTTGAGGTTTGCTTCGGGCATGAAGAGCTGTACCGCAATGAGCACCCCGACCAACATGCCCACAATGCCCCACAGCACAGTGGCCCAAGCGAAATTTCTGACAATTTTGTTGTCGTAATAAATAGTGGTTTGTGGCATAACAGAAATTAATTTTTGGTTTTTGATGGTTGTTTTCGGTTTTCTCGGGGCGCTTCGGGTTGATCATCAAACAAAATGCGTAGGGAAGGAGTGAAGTCATCGTTAAACTGCCCTTTATTGAGATTCCAGATAAATAGTCCCAAAAAGAGCAGTCCAAGCAGAAGACTGAGCCCCATCAAAATGGCTATAATGTTCATTTTGGCAGGTATTTGTGGGCGAGGTGCCGTGTTAGGAAAACGGAACTAATTAAGACGGTCAATGAGCTAAGCGGCATAAAAACCGCGCTGAGGAGTGGAGTGAGCTTGCCGCTGAGCGCGAAGGACAGTCCGAAAATGTTATATGCCAATGAAAATATTAGGTTGATATACAAAACACGAGGCAAGGCGCGTATAAATGCCAAAATTTTGGGTAATTGGGTGAGCGCCCGTCCCGCTAAAATGACGTCACATGCAGGAGAAAATTGACCGCTTTTTTCGCTAACCGCAATGCCTATATCTGCCGACTGCAAGGCGCCAGCATCATTAAGGCCATCCCCGATCATGGCTACACCTCCAACACGATGCCGCTTTAAATCTTCGATATATTGCTTTTTGTCGATAGGGGATTGTTGGAAATGAAGCGAAGAGCCTGGTGGGAACCAGCCACCAATTTGCTCCCCATCACGGGGGTTGTCGCCCGATAGCAAGTGCATTTCATAGTCAGCGCCGAGTTGATGAAGGCTGTTTTCTATGCCATTTCGCCAAATGGGTTTGAAATGGATAAAGCCGAGCTCACGGCCGTTTATTCGAACCATAACTTGATTTCCTGGCGCGGTGGAAGCCCGATTATTATTAAATTCATCCTGAGTACACGCTTGCAATTGCTCCTCAAAGCAGCGGCCAATTTGAATGCGTAGACCATCGACTATGGCATTAATCCCTTTGCCCTCTTGCTCATCATAGAGCTGTATTTTGTGTTTAGGGTTGTACGGGAGCGAATTCGCCAACATCTTGCTGAGTGGGTGGGTGCTGTTTCGGCAAACAGCTTGCACCAGGGTCTGCTGCTCATGATTCCATCGAATATTTTCTTCATTCATTGGGCCAAGGTCTTGTTGCGACAAAGTGCCGGTTTTGTCGAATACCAAGCAACGAATACGGGCCAGACGGTCGACCGCTGCAGTATTCCGAACGAAAAAATCATTTTCAGCCAAAAGGCGCAATCCGTTGCCTAAACTCAGGGGAGCAGATAGGGCTAAAGCACATGGGCATGCAATGATAAGAACGGCAGAAAGTACTTGGAAGGCTGTTTCGGTACTGTAGGGTAGCCAAGCCCCAAAACCTACAAGAGCTAAAATGATGACAGATGGAGTGAAATATTGGGCAATGATATCGGCTGTGCCCTGAAAAGCTTCAGATTTTGATTCTTCCATAGCCGCATCAAATAGGCTTCTGCTGCGGGTTTCATAACCTCCATGGTGAGCGAAGTGCCTGCTATTCTTCCACCTGCGTAAATAACATCGCCTTTAAAGCAAGCCACCGGTTCGCTTTCCCCGGTCACAAAACTATAATCGATGAGTCCACTTGGATCGATTAAAAGTGAATCAGCCGGAACGACCTCTCGATGCCTAATCCGAATCTGATCGCCTGCCTTAAGATGATGAATGCCAACCTCAGTTTCAAAATGCTCATTTCCTTCATTGATAGCCGGATGATTCGATCCGCTGGCGTTGATTTTTAGTACAGCCAAAGGAAAAAAGGAATGATGGTCGCGATCGAAGCGCAAGTGGTGAAACGACTTCTCCTGAAATAGTCTGCCAAGCAGCAAGAAAAAGACCAGTGCACTGAGCGAATCAAGGTAGCCGGAGCCTATGCCCGATACGATCTCATATGCGGAACGCAGGAAAAGAACAGCCACCCCAAGAGCGATTGGAATATCAAGCTTGATGATCCGTTTTTTAAACGCTTCATAGGCTGTTGTGAAATAATCAGAAGCACTGAACACCACTACAGGCAAACTCAGCAAGACAGACAAGCCTTTGGTCGATGCGTTCAATAATGGCTCGGCAATTCCATGGTCACTGAGGTAGTCGGGTAAACTAAGTAGCATGATATTTCCAAAAGAAAAGCCCGCTACGGCCATTTTTCGAATAATTTGTTCTCTATTCCCTGAATTTTTTGAAGAATGTTTGGTGTCTGTTTGCCACTCGGGGGGGTAGCCGATTTGTACCAGGAGTCGAGCAAGCTCGGGTAAATCAGCTCCGGGCTTCGATACCTTTACCTGCAATTCTTTTCGCAGGTAGTCGACACGTGCCTCCATGATTTCCGGAATGAATCGTTGCAACCGCTCAAGCAAATACACACAAGCCGTGCAATGAATATTGGGGATATGCAAGGATGCTCGGTAGTGGATGTTGTTTTCGAAATCGATGAATCGCCTACGAATTTCCGGATCGCGCAAATATTCGAACTCCTTTTGGCCGGGCAATTGTGATTTATGGGCACTGCCCTCGTGTAGCTTATAATAGTCTCCAAGTTCGCATTGATGAATTAAATGGTAAACCTGACGACATCCGGCGCAGCAGAACGTTTTTCCTGCGGTTTTTGTGCCCGTAGCGTGGCATTCTTGTCCGCAATGCGAACAAGGCACGGCTACTTTTCCCGTAGATGTAGTTGGGCTAATGGCGGCCATATGGCAGCAAATTTAGATAAAAATATAATCAGATATACATATCCATATATAAAAATATAAATTTAAGCCACCTCTAGGTATATTTGTCATTTAATAGCTAAAACCACTACTTCTTCCCGATAATAGATTCGAGCAATGAAACTACATCATCCATCTTTGCGTTCAATTTTGTGTTTCACTTGCGGCACATTTTACCTTGTCTTGTCATCATGCGGTGGCGGCAAGGGAACTGATGAGTCACTTCCTGCCGGTGAACCGCCAACGCCGAAAAGCGATACGGCTCAGGTTTGGGTTGCGCCTGAATCCACTCAACGGGTGATGAACCCTCAGCCTGCATCCGCAGCTTCCATCGAAAAGGGCAAGTCCATATACCTTCAATATTGCGTGACGTGCCACGGTGCCGACGGAAAAGCAGAAGTTCCCGCGGGCAGAGCCGTTAAGGCATCCAATCTACTCGAAAGGACGCCTTCGCAGTCCGACGGGGCCCTGCATTGGAAGTTGATAAACGGCAGAAATGCGATGCTTAAAATATCGGCCTATGGAATCAATGAAGATGACGGTTGGCACATCATCAATTACTTGAGGACGCTGACGAAAATTTGAATTCAGGTCATAATGACCTGCTTGATCCATATTCGGCTCCACTCAACGAAACGGCCTAAACAAGAAATTGCTTGTTTAATCAAGTAATAGCTGGCTTAATCGAGTTTTTGCTCGCTCACATAAGCAATTGTTGGCTTGAACAATCAGTGGTCCACTCTAAATTTATGGGGTTGACTGGATAGGAATCCCTTGTATTCTGAAAGGAATGTTGCAAATGCGTGGCTTAATTGTATTTTTGCGCCACTTTTGAATAAATCTATTTTTATGAATTTAACCAACACTTTATTGTATCTGATTCCCTTTACCGGTGTCATAGGCCTGCTCTACACGTTTTATCGCTCTTCTTGGGTAGCCAAACAGGATCCGGGTAACGAAAAAATGCAAAAAATTGCCGGGCATATCGCTGAAGGTGCCATGGCCTTTTTAAAGGCCGAATACAAGATCTTAATTTGGTTTGTGGTGGCAGTGGCCGGATTACTGGCGTTCACAGCCAATTCCGAGTTATCCTCGCCATTGGTTGGGTTATCCTTCGTGGTAGGTGCCTTATGTTCTGCATTGGCTGGATTTATTGGAATGAAAGTAGCCACCAAAGCCAATGTGCGCACAGCCAATGCAGCCCGCACCGGTCTTGGTAAAGCATTGGAAATTGCATTCGCTGGTGGTTCAGTCATGGGAATGGGCGTTGTTGGATTGGGTGTACTCGGATTGGGGACTCTTTTCTTGGTTTTTCATACCATGTTTGGTACTGATACAGCAGAAAATCTCAACAGAGTCATCACAATTCTAACGGGATTCTCATTTGGTGCTTCATCTATCGCCTTGTTC
>VFQT010000419.1_pt1 | contig 63470 bp, 63 predicted proteins | sample 3512381 | NCBI WGS metagenome assembly VFQT01 (sample SAMN10412376, study PRJNA504923) | tailings metagenome | isolation source: Relicate 2 Philex TSF3 active mining site | place: Philippines: Tuba, Benguet | collected 2017-08-29
GGACCGAGGCTTTCCAGAAGGCCGCCGGCAACTAAGTGTCAGATGTAGCTAGCTCAGCACGCGGAGATTTAAAACTCTCACACATCACTAAGAGTTATGGTGATTTCACTGCTGTAAATGATTTGTCGCTGACCATTCCTGAAGGCTCATTCTTTGCACTACTTGGGCCTTCAGGGTGTGGCAAGACAACGACCTTACGCATGATTGCTGGGCTAGAAGAACCAACGCAAGGAACTATTTCACTGGGTGCAACCGATATCACGCACACCAAGCCATACCAACGCCCGATTAATACAGTCTTTCAAAACTACGCGCTCTTTCCGCACCTGACTATCTTTGAAAATATTGCATTTGGTCTGCGACGTCGTGGTATCAAAGATGTTGATGATGCGGTGAATAAGGCGCTTGCTTTAGTCGAGCTTCCACATTTAGCGCAACGTAAACCAACTCAATTATCCGGTGGACAGCAGCAGCGAATCGCTCTGGCGCGCGCAATCGTTAACCGGCCAGCTCTGCTCTTACTCGATGAGCCACTAGGTGCGCTAGATCTTAAGTTGCGCCGTCAGATGCAGATTGAATTGAAGTGGATTCAAAAAGAAGTTGGAATTACCTTCGTTCACGTCACCCACGATCAGGAAGAAGCCATGACCATGGCTGACACCATCGCGGTGATGAATGAGGGAGAGATTGAGCAGATGGGTACCCCTGCTGATCTTTATGACAACCCAAAGACTGCCTTCGTTGCAAACTTTTTGGGTCAATCCAACTTAATTAAGGGCACAGTCACTGGCAACGATGGCAACAATCAAATTGTGGATTTATTTGGCCAAAAGATTTCACTCCGTAAAGATCGCTCTCACGCCGTTGATAACTCAATTTATGCCGGTATTCGCCCTGAAAAGTTCCGAATTTCTCGTCTAGAAACTGCAACATCTGGAAATATTTTGACAGGTGGAAAAGTTGAAGATGTTTCTTATATTGGAGTTTCAACTCAGTATCAGGTCATGATGCCATGGGGCCAAGAGCTCATGGTCTTCGAGCAAAATGATGACGGTGTTGCTCCATTTAACGTGGGTGAAAGCGTCAACATTTCCTGGGAGCCATCATTTACCTTCGGTCTTCGTGGTGATGAAGATGCAGAAGCTGGCACAGAGGTAAGTCCCGATGAGGATCCAGACCAAGAATGAGAAAGATTAAAACCCCTTATCTCCTGTTACTTCCAGGGATGGGGTTCCTATTTACTTTCTTTATCCTGCCTCTTATCAATTTGGCGCAAACATCAACGCAAACACCTGTCGGCGGGGGAGATACCGGCCAATACGAACAGACTTTGCGCTTTCAAAATTATTTTGATGCCTTCATTGAAAATAGAGAACAGTTTGGTCGCTCATTTCTCTATGCCACCATTGCAACTGTTCTTGCTCTCTTGATTGCATATCCACTGGCATATGCGATTGCATTTAAAGGTGGCAGATTAAAGAATGTAATGCTCGTTCTGGTTGTGGCCCCATTTTTTACTTCATTTCTGCTGCGCACCATTGCTTGGAAACAAATACTTGGCGAAGAAGGTTTTGTAGTTCCTCCACTACGTGCGTTAGGGATTATCTCCGAAAGCACGACGCTTACCTCCAGCGCCTTTGCTGTGGTTGCAGGTATGACTTACAACTTCCTGCCATTTATGACTCTTCCCCTTTACGCATCAATCGATCGCATAGATCCGCGCACCCTTGAAGCGTCTGGAGATCTCTATGCCAATGGATTTACTACATTTCGCAAAGTAACTCTCCCGCTTTCCATGCCAGGCGTAGTTGCGGGAACGCTGCTGACCTTTATCCCCGCAGCTGGTGACTACGTTAATGCGGCGATTCTCGGAAGCCCATCAACCAAGATGCTCGGCAATGTCATCGAATCACGTTATTTCCGCATCGTCGACTATCCAACTGCAGCGGCTCTCTCTTTCACTCTGATGATCTCAATTCTCATTTTGGTGACAATCTATGTTCGCAAGGCCGGAACTGAGGAACTGGTATGAGAAAAGTATCGCGCTGGTTCCAGCGAAACCTCATTCGCATCTACGCTGTCGTCGCCTTCACCTATCTCTTCATCCCGGTTGCCTACACTTTTGCTTTTTCATTTAATGATTCGCGAAAGAGCAACCTAGTCTGGCAAGGATTCACTCTTGAAAATTGGCAAAATCCGTGCGGTGCTCCCGAGGTCTGTTCTGCTCTAGGAAATTCCATCAAAATTGGATTTCTGGCTACCTTCTTTTCAACGATTCTGGGCACAATGATTGCTTTCGCTATTGGTCGCTATAACTTCAAAGGACGCTCAACAACAAATCTTCTGATCTTCTTACCTATGGCGACCCCTGAAATCGTTCTCGGTGCTTCGTTGCTCTCACTCTTTTTAGTCTTCCAAATTAATCCCGGCTTCTGGCCAACTGTGATTGCGCACGTGCTGTTCTGCGTCTCATTTGTAGTTGTTACCGTTAAGGCGCGAATCGCCAGCCTAGATCCTCGCCTTGAACAAGCCGCAATGGATCTCTACGCCAATGAACGCGAAACTTTCCGTCGAGTCACCCTGCCATTGGTTGCACCAGGTATTGCTGCTGCAGCGCTTCTGGCTTTTAGTTTGTCGTTTGATGATTTTATTATCACCAACTTCAATTCCGGCACGATGACAACTTTCCCCAAGTTTGTTTATACATCTGCAGCTCGTGGAATTCCAGCCCAAGCAAATGTCATCGGGTCAGCTATGTTCTTCTTGGCTTTGGCAATTGTCATCATCGGGCAATTTGTAGGTCGCAAGCGCAAAGTTTCATGAGCCGCGAACTCATCATTCTGGGTTCTACTGGATCAATAGGAGTCCAGGCGCTCGAGATAGTTGCAGCAAATCCTGACCGATTCTCTGTATTAGCACTTACGTCGGCAGGGTCCGCCCCAGATCTAATTATTGAGCAAGCAAAGAAATTCAAAGTTAAATTCATAGGCGTCACAAAGAATGGTGATGTCATTCGCGCTGCACTTCCGGGAGTAGAAGTTATCGATGGTGTTCACGCTTCGACCGAGATAGCAGCTATTTCATGCGACGTTGTTCTCAATGCAATCACCGGCTCTATTGGACTTGGACCAACTCTTGCTGCATTAGATGCAGGTAATCGAGTGGCGTTGGCAAATAAGGAATCGCTTGTAGCTGGTGGGGATCTTGTGATCTCTCGAGCCAAAGATGATCAACTCCTGCCCGTTGATTCAGAACATTCGGCTCTTTGGCAATCACTCATTGGCGAAAAGAAGTCAGATGTAGCGCGATTGATTTTGACGGCAAGTGGGGGACCATTCCGCGATCGAGCAGATCTGACCTCAGTGACCGTAGCGGAAGCGCTTAACCATCCCACTTGGGTGATGGGACCTGTTGTGACAATTAATTCAGCAACCTTAATGAACAAGGGACTTGAAATCATCGAAGCTCACTATCTCTTCGGTGTCCCTTATTCAAAGATTGAGGCTGTCATTCATCCACAATCAGTAATTCACTCCATGGTGGAATTTGATGATGGTTCAACTATTGCCCAAGCTTCGCCACCAAATATGAAAGGTCCTATCTCATTCGCCCTCGGCTATCCCGATCGAGTTGCTGCGGCTATGCCCCCTCTAGATTGGACGCAATCGCACTCTTGGACTTTTTCGCCGATTGATCGCCTTCGTTTTCCTGCGATTGCATTGGCACATCACTGCGGAGAAATTGGTAAAGGAGCTCCTGCTGCATTTAATGCGGCCAATGAGGTAGCTGTTCAAGCATTTGTCGATGGGAATATTCCTTTTACTGGAATTGTTCAGACAGTATCGGCAGTTGTGGAAAAGTTGAGTTCAACTACTCTCACAACGCCACGAGATTTGGCCGATGTCAGCGCTATCGAAGATGATGCGCGTCGCGTAGCTTCATCCGAAGTTGCTCGAGTTCGCTCATAAGGGACGGTAGATGGAACTACTAGGAATTCTCGCCTTTGCAATAGCGCTTTTACTCTCTGTCATGGTTCACGAACTTGGCCACTACCTGACTGCAAAACGATTCGGGATGAAAGTCTCTGAATTTTTCCTTGGTTTCGGAAAAAGAATTTGGTCTTTTACCAAGGGTGAGACTGAGTTTGGAATTAAAGCCATTCCCGCAGGTGGATATTGCCGCATCGAAGGAATGACCCCACGCGATCAGATGCCAGTTGGCGAAGAATCACGCGCCTTCTTTACAGCCTCCTCCGGTAAGAAATTGATCGTCTTAGGAGCCGGCTCTTTTGCTCATCTTCTGATTGGCTTTATCTTGATATTCGCTATCTTCTTCGGTGTCGGAGTCAACACACTTTTATCTGACATCACCAAAGTTAATCCCAATACTGCTGCAGCTTCGGCTGGTTTTGCACCGGGGGATAAGATTTTGAAAGTAAATGGTAAAGAAGTCACAGATTGGTTTATCGATTCAAAAGTCATCGCACAATCTGAAGGCAAGCCACTCACCTTTGTTGTAGCGCGCGGTGGCGAAGAACTTGAGATAACAGCAGCGCCTCGTTATGACGAATCCGCCCAACGCTATATCTTGGGAATCGTCACCAAAATTGGAACGCAACGGCAAGGTTTCTTCTCGTCAATATCTCAATCCACCCAAGCAACTGGAATTTTGTTGCGCGAGTCTGTTAAATCTCTCTTTACCCTGCCAACCAAGGTCCCTCAACTCATCCGTCAGACTTTTGGCGGCGAAGAACGCGATCCCAATGGGTTAGTTGGAGTTGTAGGTGCAGCCCGTGTTTCTGGTGATGTTGTCAGCAGTACAAAGTTGGATAACACCGAACAGCTCGGCACATTTCTACTGATTGTTGCAAGTCTCAATATTTTTGTAGGTCTCTTTAACCTACTTCCAATTCTTCCCCTTGATGGTGGCCATATGGCAGTTGCAATTGCTGATGAAATCCGCGCCTTTATCGCGCGCTTACGAGGACGTCCTCGACCTGCTGGCATTGATGTGAATGTTCTTACACCCATCACAATCGGAGTCTTTGCAGTCTTGGCAGTACTCACAGTTGTGCTCTTGATTGCTGATATTTTCAATCCCATATCGCTCAATTTCTAGAGATAAGGCAGAATACGACTCATGGTCGATCTCGGTATTCCCAGCGCCCCCCTTCCTACACTTCATCCACGTCGTAAAACGAAGCAGCTCAAAGTTGGCAACGTCGGAGTCGGTTCCGATTCACCGGTAAGCGTGCAGTCCATGTGCACCACTCTTACCGCAGACGTCAATGCAACTCTGCAACAGATTGCTGAGTTAACTGCATCAGGTTGCCAGATTGTGCGAGTAGCTGTGCCATCTCAGGACGATGCCGATGCGCTTGCCCAGATTGCCAAAAAATCACAGATTCCAGTGATTGCAGATATTCATTTTCAGCCAAAGTACATCTTTGCTGCAATTGATGCTGGATGCGCTGCAGTTCGCGTCAATCCAGGAAATATCAAACAATTTGATGACAAAGTTAAAGAGGTAGCAAAGGCTGCAGGAGATGCGGGCATTCCCATCAGAATTGGAGTCAATGCTGGCTCACTTGATCCGCGATTACTCGCAAAATATGGAAAAGCCACTCCTGAGGCGCTGGCAGAATCAGCCCTTTGGGAAGCATCACTCTTTGAAGAACATGGCTTTAGCAATATCAAAATTTCAGTAAAACACCATGATCCCGTCACTATGGTTAACGCTTATCGCATTCTTGCTGCGAAATGTGATTATCCATTACATCTAGGTGTGACAGAGGCTGGTCCAATCTTCCAAGGAACAATTAAGTCAGCAACTGCCTTCGGAATACTCTTAGCCGAAGGTATCGGCGACACTATCCGTGTCTCCTTATCTGCTCCACCGGTAGAAGAAGTAAAGGTCGGAATTTCAATCCTTGAATCTCTCAATCTGCGCCAACGTAAATTAGAGATTGTCTCTTGCCCTTCATGCGGACGTGCACAAGTTGATGTTTACACGCTCGCTGAAAAAGTACAGGCAGGGTTGCAAGGAATGACAGTGCCACTTCGCGTGGCTGTGATGGGATGTGTAGTCAATGGTCCAGGAGAAGCGCGTGAGGCAGATCTTGGCGTTGCATCTGGTAACGGCAAAGGTCAAATTTTTGTGAAGGGGCAAGTCATTAAAACTGTGCCTGAAGCGCAGATTGTAGAAACTCTCATTGAAGAAGCTATGCGTCTTGCTGATGAGATGGAGGCTGCTGGCGTCGCATCGGGAGAACCTTCCGTTACAACTCTATAAACCTCTAGTAGGGTTCGCGTTATGTTGCGAATGTCTACGCTCTTCTTGCGCACCTTGCGAGATGACCCAGCAGATGCAGAAGTCCCTAGCCATCGCCTCTTAGTCCGTGCGGGATATATTCGTCGAATCGCTGCAGGTATTTACTCATGGTTACCGCTTGGCGTAATAACTCTTCGCAATATAGAGAACGTCGTACGTGAAGAGATGGACCGCGCCGGTTTTCAAGAGGTTCATTTCCCAGCGCTCTTGCCACGTGATGCATATGAAGAGACCGGACGGTGGAACGATTACGGTCCAGATTTATTCCGTCTTCAGGATCGAAAAGGTAGCGATTATCTTTTAGGACCAACGCATGAAGAGATGTTTACTCTTATGGTTAAAGGGGAATACTCTTCATATAAAGATTTACCGCTAGCTCTTTATCAGATTCAAACAAAGTATCGTGATGAAGCTCGCCCTCGTTCTGGAATTATCCGCGGGCGCGAATTTGTCATGAAAGATTCATATTCTTTTGATCTGACTGACGAAGGACTTGTTGAGTCATACCAGCGCCATCGTGAGGCTTACATCAAGACTTTTGATCGACTGCGGCTGAAATACAACATAGTAAGTGCAATGTCGGGCGCCATGGGTGGCTCTGCCTCCGAGGAGTTTCTCGCACCTTGCGAAACTGGTGAAGACACCTATGTGCTCTGCCAAAAATGTGGCTATGCCGCAAACGTAGAGGCGATGACTACAGTAGTTGCAGCAGTTGATTCGTCAGATGTGGCCCCTCTTGAAATTTTTGATTCTCCTAATACGCCAACAATTGAGACCCTCGTCGAACTCATCAACACTAAATTTGGTGGGGGATACGACGGCTCGATGACACTTAAAAATGTCATGCTGATGGCCGACGATCAAGCAATCTCAGTCTTAGTCCCCGGAGATCGCGAAGTTGATATTAAGCGACTACAAGCAAATCTTGCTGGCGTGAATGAGATTCGCATCTTTGAAGATGCCGACTTTGCAAAATTCCCCGGACTTGTGAAGGGTTATATCGGCCCACAAGATGCCAAAAAGAATGGAGTAACCGTCTACGCCGATCCGCGCATCGCACCAGGAACCTCATGGGTTACCGGAGCAAACGCTAAAGATAAGCATGCACGTAATGTGGTGAATGGTCGTGACTTCTCAGTCGATGCCTATGTTGAGTCGGCACAGATTAAAGAGGGTGATTCATGCCCCAAGTGCGCTACTCCTGTGATTATTGATCGAGCGATCGAAATTGGCCACATCTTCCAACTCGGCCGAAAGTATGCGCAGGCGCTTGGCCTTACCGTTCTTGATCAGAATGGCAAATCTCAAGTTGTCACAATGGGTTCTTATGGAATCGGAGTTTCTCGTGCGGTAGCTGCAATTGCGGAACAGAGCAACGATGAACTAGGACTTTCTTGGCCAGTAGAGATTGCACCAGCAAAGGTGCACATTGTTGCCACCGGAAAAGATGAATCTGTTTTTACTGCGGCAGAAGAATTGGCAGCACAATTAGAGAGCGCTGGCACAAGCGTCATGATTGACGATCGTCGCGGAACTTCTCCTGGAGTGAAATTCAAAGATGCTGAACTTATCGGCATTCCAGTGATCGTTGTAGTCGGTAAAGCGCTCGAACAGGGAAATGTGGAAGTGCGCACAAGACGAACAGGTGAAAAAACAGAAGTTGCGCTTGCTGCTGCGCCATCAAAAATTATTGAACTTCTCTCAACGTTGCCGTAAATGCTCAGCGATATTTCCACGCTGACACTGGTATTTGTCCTTGTCGCGGCTTTCTCTGCAGGTTTCGTCGATGCCATATCTGGAGGCGGAGGACTTATTCAACTTCCTGCGCTTCTTATTGCCTTTCCAGATAAAGAGGTTGCTCAAGTATCTGGAACCAATAAATTGGGATCAATTTTTGGAACATCAGCTGCGGCGCTTAACTATCGGAGAAATATCAAGACCGACCCCAGGTTACTCATGGCCATGGTGCTCCCAGCTTTCATCGGCTCCGGTGCTGGTTCGCTCCTAGCCACAAAGATTTCAACAGAGCAGCTTAAAGTCGCGATTGTCTCCATGTTAATAGCGGTCTTTCTCTATACGCTCGCCAAACCTGATTTAGGTAGAGTCGAAATTCTTAGAGGCGCAAAAAAACGACAACGGATTATTGGCGCCTTCGCGGGAGCCACCATTGGCTTCTATGACGGATTTATCGGACCTGGGACCGGAACCCTCTTGATGATTGTCTTGGTCGCAGCACTTGGTCACTCTTTCGTCGGGGCTTCTGCAATCGCAAAAGTTGTCAATGTATCCACTAACTTTGCGTCGATACTCGTATTCGGAATAAGCGGTTCAATTCTGTGGGTGGTTGGTCTGACTGTAGGACTCTGTAATTTGGCAGGTGGAATTGTTGGTTCTTCAGTTGCCATTCAAAGAGGATCCGAATTTGTTCGCAAGTTCTATCTGGTGGTTACTTTCGCACTCATTATCAGGGTATTATTGGATGTGTTGTAAAGCAGTAAAACTCAATAACAATTGAATATGAAAGGTATCTAGTGGCAATCACCGATCAAATCGCTCAACTGGTCACACCTGCAGTTGAAGCACAAGGCCTATTTCTCGAAGAAGTTCATATCGTCTCTCCCGGAAAACATCGCATCGTCACATGTATTGTCGATGGTCCCGCTTCTCTCAATTTAGATCAGGTCACCGCCGTTTCCCGAGCAATTTCTGAGCTCCTAGATGAGGCGACATTTATGGGGGATTTACCTTTTACGCTCGAAGTTACCTCACCTGGAGTAGATCGCCCGCTTACTCTGCCTCGGCATTTTGCCAAGAATCTAGGTCGACTCTTGAAGATTGTAAAGATTGATGGATCCACCATTAATGGTCGAGCCATCGAATCTACCGACAGCAGCATAATGCTCTCTTACGCAGAGAAGAAAGAAGAAAAAGTCTTAGAAGTCATGCTCAGTGAGATTAAGCGCGCCACCGTAGAGATTGAATTTAATCGCAAAGATGGTGACAAATAATGCATGTTGATATGAGCGCACTCGCTCACCTGACATCCGAGAAGGGCATGCCACTTGAAGAATTAATTCAAGCGATTGAAGCAGGCGTTCTCACTGCTTATACCCAGACTCAATCTCCCAATAGATATGCCCAAGCGCGACTCAATCGTGATACCGGAGAAATCCAGATTATTGTTCCTATCTTTAATGAATTAGGGGAGCGAGTCGGCGAAGAGATTGATTCACCGGAAGGATTTGCTCGAGTTGCAACGTCTACAGCCCGACAAGTCATTAAACAACAGATGCGAGCAAGTAATGATGCTGAGATTGTTGGTGAATTTACAACATCGGTCGGAGACATTGTCTCTGGAATTATTCAACAGGGGCGCGATCCCAAAATGATCCATGTCAATCTTGGCAGAATCGAAGGTCGAATTCCTCCACAAGAACAAGTTCCAGGTGAGGTGTATAAACACGGCGAGCGCATCAAGTGCTTCGTCGTCGAGGTAAAGCAAGGACTTAAAGGTCCTGAGATTATGCTCTCTCGCAGCCATCCAGCGCTTGTAAAACAATTGTTTGCACTTGAAGTACCTGAAATAAAAGATCGTATCGTTGAAATCATGGCAGTGGCACGTGAAGCAGGACATCGCAGTAAAATCGCAGTGCGATCTCATCGCGCAGGAGTGTCACCCAAAGGTTCTCTCATCGGACCTATGGGTTCCCGCTCTAAAGCAGTAACAGATGAACTCAATGGCGAAAAGATTGATATCGTCGATTACGACGAGGATCCCGCTAAATTTGTTGCTAACGCACTTGCTCCAGCAAAAGTTTCTAGCGTTGAAATCGTTGATGAGGCCACTCGCTCGGCAAAGGTTGTTGTCCCCGATTATCAGCTCTCACTTGCTATCGGTAAGGATGGGCAGAACGCCCGACTCGCTGCTCGCCTTACGGGCTGGCGTATCGATATCCATCCCGATAATCCCGTACCAAAGGCGTAGATTCGCTGCGGAATAGGGATTTTGAACTCTTTTCGATAGACTGCGGCTCTCGACCGGCTGATATTTATAGTATCGGCAGGTTTTAACGAAATGGATGCGAAAGATATGAAACTCAAATGAGCTCGTTTACATCATGAGGTCGAACAACTAGGGCTCGCATCCCACAAAAAATTTAAGTGCGGGCCAAGACAGGAGAAATGTGTCAAAGGTCCGCGTACATGAGTTGGCAAAACAACTCGGTATGGAGAGCAAGGAAGTCCTTGCCAAACTCCAAGAAATGGGCGAATTCGTCCGATCAGCATCATCGACTGTAGAAGCACCTGTTGTGCGCAAGTTAATTGCGCTCTATCCAGATGCAAAGCCTGCCGAGGAGAAAAAACCGGCTAAGAAGGCTGCAGTGAAGAAGAGCGCTGCCTCAAAGAAGAGCGCTGAAGTTAATCCTGAACTCGCTGCAGAGTTAGCTGCAGAACTTGGCGTGGATTTAGCTGCCCTCAAGGCATCTCGTGATGCAGAAAAAATTGCACAAGATGAAGCTAAAGCTGCATCAGCGGCGCCATCGCCAACACCGACTACTCCAGCAACACCTGCTGCACCGCGTCCTGGCAATAATCCTTTCTCAACAGGTGGCGCAGTTCCACGTCCACCACGTCCAGCTCAACCACGACCTGGAAATAATCCTTTCTCAACAGGTGGTGCAGTTCCACGTCCACCACAGAGACCGCAAGGTGCACCTCGACCTGGTGCACCTCGACCTGGCATGACTGGTGCACGTCCTGGATCTGTTCGTCCTGGATTTGCCGCACGACCTGGCGCACCTCGTCCTGCTACAACTGGTTCAGGAAATTACCCTCCACGTACTGGTGGAGCACCAACATCGCAAGGTCCATATCGTTCGCAAGGTGCACCAGGTGGAGCACCCGGTGGTCCTGGTCGTCCTGGCGGCGGACCTAATCGTGGTCCCGGCCGCGGAGGCGCTGCTGGCGCATTTGGAAAGAATGCCAGCAAATCTTCAAAGCGTAAGCAAAAGTCTCGTAAAGCTTTACGCGATGAATTCGACAATATGCAAGCACCAAAATTGGGTGGCGCAGTTATTCCTCACGGAGATGGTTCAACCAAAATTCGAATGCGACGCGGTTCATCGCTGGCAGATTTCGCAGAGAGAATTGGCGCAGATCCAGCAGCTCTAGTCTCTGCGCTCTTTCACTTAGGAGAAATGGTCACTGCAACGCAATCTGTGGATGCAGATACATTTGAAATCCTTGGTGCTCAACTCGGGTATGTCATTGAAGTGGTCTCACCAGAAGAAGAGGACCGAGAACTCCTACAAGGATTTGATATCGACCTAGCGGCAGAACTTGCCGACTTTGACGATGAAAACCTCACACCTCGTCCTCCCGTCGTTACCGTCATGGGCCACGTGGACCACGGTAAAACTCGCTTACTTGATGCAATTCGTCAGACAGAGGTCGTTCAATCTGAAGCAGGTGGCATTACGCAGCATATTGGTGCCTACCAAATTCACCATGATCACGAAGGCGTCAACCGCGCAATTACCTTTATCGATACACCAGGCCACGAGGCTTTTACCGCTATGCGTGCCCGCGGTGCAAAGGTTACCGATATCGCAGTGCTTGTCGTTGCAGCAGATGATGGAGTGATGCCACAAACTATTGAGGCGCTCAATCACGCTCAAGCAGCCGATGTACCTATTGTCGTTGCAGTAAACAAGGTTGATAAAGAAGGTGCTAATCCAGATAAAGTGCGCCAACAATTAACCGAGTACAACTTGATCGCCGAAGAATATGGTGGCGACACAATCTTCGTAAACGTGTCAGCGAAATCAGGTTCTGGAATCAATGATTTGATTGACTCCATACTTCTTACCGCTGATGCGGCTATCGATCTTCGCGCAGTAGCTGAAGATGATGCACGTGGTGTTGCTATCGAAGCTCATCTCGATCGTGGTCGTGGCCCTGTTGCAACTGTCTTGGTCCAACGTGGAACATTGCGAGTTGGCGATGCCATCGTTGCCGGAGGATCTTTCGGTCGAGTACGTGCAATGCTCGACGAGCATGGGGATACTGTTGAAGAAGCAGGTCCATCTCGTCCTGTGCAGGTACTTGGATTTACATCAGTTCCAAATGCTGGGGATACATTCTTGGTTGCAGATGAAGATCGCACCGCGCGACAGATTGCCGAAAAACGTCAAGCAGCGGAGCGAAATGCACAACTCGCTAAAGCTCGCAAGAAGGTCTCGCTGGAAGACTTTATGGAGCAATCCAAGATCTCTACCCTCAACCTTATTCTTAAGGGAGACGTTTCTGGTTCCGTCGAAGCCCTCGAAGATGCACTTATGCAACTTGATGTTGGCGCAGAAGTTGATCTTCGCGTCATTCACCGTGGCGTTGGTGCAATCACTAAGAGCGATATCACTCTAGCTTCTGCATCCACTGCTGTGGTTATTGGATTCAACGTCAAGCCAGAACCGCAGACTGCAATATTCGCAGATCAAGAGGGCGTAGAGGTTCGCTTCTATTCTGTTATCTATAACGCAATTGAAGAGATTGAGCTATCACTTAAGGGACTTCTTAAGCCAGAATACGAAGAAGCAATCCTTGGTAACGCTGAAGTGCGCGATATCTTCAAGTCTTCAAAGGCTGGAAATATTGCTGGTTCGATTGTTCTTGATGGAATCATTCGCCGAAATGCCAAGGCTCGTTTACTACGTAACGGTGAAGTCATTGTTGATAATCTCACCATTGATTCGCTGAAGCGATTCAAGGATGATGCAACAGAAGTCCGCGAAGGATTCGAATGCGGTATCGGCGTTGGAAACCTCAAGGAGATGCAGATCGGTGACACGATTCAAGTCTTCGAGATGCGCGAAAAGAAGCGCGTTTAGCGTAGAAATCAGAGATCCCCGTGGGAAATTCGCATCGTAGCCAAAAAGTGGCAGATCGCATTAAGGTCGTGATCGCACAGCTGCTTGAGACCAGGATTAAGGATCCTCGTCTGGGTTTTGTGACGGTAACCGATGCGCGCGTATCTGGAGATCTGCAGAACGCCTCTATCTTCTACACCGTTCTTGGTGGCGAGGATGAACGCGCCGCGACAGCTGCTGCGCTCGAATCCGCCAAAGGAGTACTCAGAAGCGCATTAGGAAAAGATCTGGGGATGAGAGTGACACCTTCTTTAGAATTTATCTTGGATGGTTTACCCGAGTCTGCCAAAGAACTCGATGCTCTTCTCGAGAGAGTGCACGCGCTAGATGCAGAAGTTGCTAAGGCTCGTGCCAATGCAAAACCTGTTGTTGAAGATCCGTACAAAGCTCCGCGTTCCCACCAAGAAGAATGAGCGACGGCTTTCTAGTTGTAGATAAAGCAGGTGGTATGACTAGCCACGATGTTGTGGCAGTTGCTCGTAAAGCGCTCGGCACCCGAAAAGTTGGACATGCAGGAACCCTCGATCCAATGGCAACGGGTGTTCTCGTACTTGGTTTTGGAAACGGCACCCGACTACTGCAGTACATCACCGATGGAGATAAGTCTTATCGAGCAACCATCGTACTCGGAGCTTCCACAATCACAGATGACAGCGAAGGTGAAGTTCTCACAAGCGCTGATGCATCTCACCTATCTGATTCAGATATACGCGCTGCTCTTGCAGCGATGGTCGGAACTATCTCCCAACGCCCATCCTCAGTCTCCGCAGTTAAAGTTGGAGGAGAACGTGCATATGATCGAGTGCGTGCGGGCGAAAAATTTGAGTTAGCAGCACGAGAAGTAACAATTTCTCAGCTCGACACTGTAGAAATTCGTCATTTGTCTACGACCACCGAGGTAGATATTGAAGTTACCTGTTCGGCCGGAACTTTCATCAGGGCGATAGCGCGAGATTTGGGTAATTCGCTTGGAGTAGGAGGCCACCTGTGCGCATTACGTCGTACTCGCGTTGCCGGATTTTCGCTGGATAGTGCGATAACTTTTGAAAATCTCAAAGCTCAGAAATTTATTCCGCTTGATCTGTCACAAGTGGCACGATCAACTTTTAAACCTCGAGAGCTCACGGATACAGAGGTTCACCAACTCTCGTTTGGTCGACCACTTTCGGCCAGTAATAGCGCCCAGATTTGTGCTGCCATGTCGCCAGATAACAGACTCATTGCGCTACTTAAAGATGAAGGAGACAAAGCTAAACCTATCGCTGTCTTTGCGGCAGCCAACTAGGTACGGCAAGATTTACTTATGAGCCAGACTAGCGTTGTAGTCATCGGGGTATTCGATGGAGTTCACAAAGGACATCAAGTACTGCTCAATCGCGCCAAAGAGATAGCCGCTGGACGCACGATAATTGCACTTACATTTGATCCTCACCCCACAACGGTTTTTGCTCCAGATCGTGCACCTACGATGTTAACTACGCTGGCCGATCGGGTGGAGTTACTGAAGATACATAATGCAGACCAGGTTGCAGTCCTCAAATTTAATGAGAAATTTGCAGCTATGTCACCAGAAGATTTTGTTAAGTCGGTACTCATCGGGCAGCTTCACGTAGGTGCAGTCGTTGTAGGTGAAAATTTTACTTATGGTCATAAAGCAGCGGGCAACGTTGAGACGCTTAAGCAAGCCGGAGAAGAAAATAACTTTGAAGTTGATATTCAAGAGCTAAAAAGAGACTCTGAAGTAATTTCTTCTTCACGAATTCGTGAGTTAGTGATAGAAGGAAACGTTGAGAAAGCTCGTGAATTGCTCTCTCGTCCTCATCGACTCGATGGCGTTGTTGTACATGGCGAAAAACGTGGTCGTGAGATCGGGTACCCCACAGCGAATCTCGGAAAAATCGAGGGTCAGACAATTCCTGCAGACGGCGTCTATGCAGGTTGGTTAACGGTTGGAATTAACTTTTGGCCCGCTGCAATTTCTATAGGCACCAATCCAACATTTGAAGGAGATCGTGCTCGCCAGGTGGAGGCTTACGCCCTGGATCAAGAGGGACTTGATCTCTATGACAAAAACGCATCGATTGAGTTTGGTTGGTATCTGCGCCCCACTGTGAAATTCGACAGCCTGGATGAACTATTGCTCCAGATGAAGAAGGATTGTGACAAGGCGCGCGAACTGACGGATAAATAGCGCCTCCTTACGCTCAATTTCACTTATCCACACCCCACAGGTAAACTTCTGCCCGTCCAACGAGAAAGTGATTTCCCGTGAGTCAAACCGGGAAACCTCTTGAACAGTATCTGTGATTCGTCACAAGAAATGAGAAGAATATGGCGTTAACACCAGAAGTAAAGAAAGACATCATTGCAAAGTACGGATCATCAGCTACTGACACAGGAAGTCCTGAAGCTCAGGTCGCTTTATTGTCACGTCGTATCGATGACATCACAACTCACCTACAGACCAACCCACATGATCACCACAATCGACGTGGTCTCTTGTTGCTCGTAGGTCAGCGTCGTCGCATCCTTCAGTACCTCGCCAAGACAGATATCAATCGTTACCGCGCAATTATCGAGAAACTCGGTATTCGCCGCTAATACATAGAACTAGCCCGCCGGGGGACTAATGGTCCTCGGTAGTGGTTTCCAGATGTCTCATCTGTGAACTTCGATCGAAGATTCATTTGTTTCACGGTGCGGGTTATTACCGCTCCAAGTCGTGCAAAGGCACCTTGGAATTGAAACAAAGGAGGACCCATGGAGGGTCAAGACGTAAAGTCAGCAGTAGCCGTTATTGATAACGGAAAGTTCGGAAAGCGCGAGATTAAGTTCGAAACAGGACGTCTTGCAAAGCAGGCAGCAGGTGCTGCAGCTGTGTATCTCGATGATCAGACCATGATCTTCTCGGCTACAACAGCCTCAAAAACACCTAAAGATCAATTCGACTTTTTTCCACTCACGGTAGATGTCGAAGAGAAGATGTATGCACTAGGAAAGATTCCTGGGTCATTCTTTCGCCGCGAAGGTCGTCCTTCAGAAGAGGCAATTCTCACCTGTCGCCTTATCGATAGACCATTGCGTCCATCATTTATTAAGGGACTTCGCAACGAAGTTCAAATCGTTGTCACGGTTATGGCTCTTGATCCAGACCATATGTATGACGTTATTGCAATCAATGCATCGTCGATGTCTACGCAACTTGCAGGTTTGCCATTCTCTGGCCCTATCGGTGGCGTTCGCGTTGCACTGATTGAAGGTCAGTGGGTTGCATTCCCTAACCACTCACAGGTAGAGAACGCTGTCTTTGACATGGTTGTCGCAGGTCGAATCACTGGTGACGATGTTGCAATCATGATGGTTGAAGCCGAAGCTACTTCGCGCACCATCGGATTAATCTCTGAAGGTGCGCAGGCGCCTACCGAAGAGATTGTGGCGCAAGGCCTAGAGGCTGCAAAGCCATTTATTCGCATCCTCTGCGAAGCACAATCAAAACTTGCAGCTGTTGCCGCAAAGCCGACTGCAGAATTTCCTGTCTACCTTGACTATCAAGCAGATGCGTATGACGCGGTCTATGCAGAAGTAAAGGATTCACTGGCACAGGCGCTCACTATTGCAGGAAAGCAAGAGCGCGAGACCAGAATTGACGAGATTTCCGATGCTGTTAAGGGAAAGCTTTCAGAAACTTTTGTTGATCGCGAAAAAGAAATTTCTGCAGCATTTCGCTCAGTAACGAAGAAGTTGGTTCGCCAGCGAGTACTGCGCGACAAGATTCGTATTGATGGACGTGGATTACGAGATATCCGCGCATTGTCTGCTGAGGTTGAAGTAATTCCTCGCGTTCATGGTTCTGCGATTTTTGAACGAGGTGAGACCCAGATTCTTGGAATCACCACATTGAACATGCTTAAAATGGAGCAGCAGCTCGACACAATGAGCCCTGAAACCACTAAGCGATATATGCATAACTACAACTTCCCACCATATTCCACTGGAGAAACAGGACGAGTAGGAACACCTAAGCGTCGTGAAATCGGACATGGTGCACTCGCAGAGCGTGCTCTTATTCCAGTTCTACCAACTCGCGAAGAGTTCCCTTATGCGATTCGTCAGGTCTCTGAAGCTCTTGGTTCAAATGGATCAACCTCGATGGGATCTGTGTGTGCATCAACACTTTCCATGCTTCAAGCTGGTGTTCCACTGAAGGCTCCAGTAGCTGGTATAGCCATGGGTCTCATCTCAGATGATGTTGATGGCAAAGTTGAATACGTTGCACTGACAGACATCCTTGGTGCCGAAGATGCATTTGGAGACATGGACTTTAAGGTCGCTGGCACTAAAGAGTTTGTTACAGCTCTTCAACTAGATACCAAGTTGGATGGAATTCCCGCCTCAGTACTAGCTGGAGCGCTCCACCAAGCAAAGGAAGCGCGTCTAGCCATTCTCGATGTGATGAATGAAGCAATTGATACTCCAGATGAGATGAGCCAATACGCTCCACGAATTATCTCTGTAAAGATTCCGGTAGATCAGATTGGTGCAGTTATCGGCCCTAAGGGCAAGATCATCAATCAGATTCAAGATGAAACTGGCGCAGAAATTTCAATTGAAGAAGATGGAACGATATACATCGGTGCAACCGATGGACCTTCAGCTGAAGCAGCGCGCGCACAGATCAACGCGATTGCCAACCCACAGATGCCAGAGGTAGGTGAGCGCTACCTCGGTACAGTGGTCAAGCTAGCAACCTTCGGTGCATTCGTCTCATTGCTTCCTGGCAAAGATGGCCTGCTACATGTATCTCAAATTCGCAAGATGCATGGCGGAAAGCGCATCGAGAATCTTGAAGATGTCATGAAGGTCGGAGACAAGATTCAGGTTGAAATCGGAGAAATCGATCCTAAGGGCAAGCTCTCTTTGGTTCCTGTTCTCGAAGATGGATCAACTCCAGCAGCTGAATAAATGTCAGTTAAGAGGTCTGTTCACGCTAGTGGCTTACGCATTGTTACGGAGGAAGTTCCGTCGGTACGTAGCGCCGCTGTGGGAATTTGGGTCAATGTAGGATCTCGCGATGAAGCACCGGCAACAGCCGGTGCTTCTCACTTTCTCGAGCATCTTCTCTTTAAGGGAACAACGAGTAGAACTGCTCTGGAGATTTCTTCTTCCATAGAATCTGTGGGAGGTGAGATGAATGCATTTACATCAAAGGAATACACCTGTTTTTATGCAAGGACCATCGATACTGATTTACCGATGGCAATCGATGTAGTAAGTGATTTGATTACATCTTCGATTGTCACGGCACTTGATGTTGATGCAGAGCGAAAAGTTGTATTAGAAGAAATCGCTATGCGTGATGACGACCCTAGTGATCTTGTTCATGATCTCTTCAGCGATACATACTATGGAGATACACCGATTGGTCGCCCGATCCTTGGAACTGTGCAATCAATCTCTGAAATGTCTCGAAACACCGTATTTAATTACTATAAGAAAAAATACCTTCCTCAGGATTTGGTGGTTGCGGTAGCGGGAAACATCAAACATAAGAGAGTCGTTGCTATGGTTGAAGAGGCTCTCTCACGCGATAACTTCCTCGATGTCACAGGTGCTCCAGTCTTGCGACCAAATACCCCCATAAAAAATGTAAAACAGCAGAGCGTAGGGCTGCTCTATAAAAAGAGCGAGCAGGCCCATATGTTCTATGGCATGGAAGGTGTCGCTCGTGCAGATGAACGCCGTTTTGCCATGGGAGTCCTATCTGCAGCCCTTGGCGGCGGAATGTCTTCCCGACTATTCCAAGAGATTCGCGAAAAGAGAGGCCTGGCTTATTCGGTGTACTCGTATGCACAACAATTTGCTGGCTCAGGGTTGCTAGGTTTCTATGCTGGTTGCAATCCGAGTAAGGCAGTAGAGGTTGTAGAAATTATTCGAAGCGTTTTATTGGATGTCTCAGATAACGGCATGACTCATGAAGAGATAGAGCGGGCAAAAGGAGCGGTGCGCGGTTCGCTAGTACTGAGTCAAGAGGATTCTGGCTCTCGTATGAGCCGTATCGGTAAAAATGAGATCGTCTACGGTCAAGTGATGGATTTTGACGATATTTTGAAGGCGATTTCCCGCGTAAGTGCAAGCGACATTCGTGAAATTGCTAGCGAGTTTCTCGTGAAAACGCCTACTCTTGCTCTTGTTGGACCATTTAAAAACGAAAGTAAATTTGAGAAGGTATTGGCGAGATGATTAAGGTCGGAGTTCTAGGTGCCCGTGGTCGAATGGGCTCAGAGGTTGTTACTGCAGTAAATGCAGCACCTGATCTGGAATTGGTAGCAGCTCTCGATCTCGGAGATTCGCTCGATGCCTTGGTTACCAACGAGGCTCAGGTGGTTGTTGATTTCACCACCCCAGATTCAGTCATGGCAAATCTAGAATTTCTCATTTCTCACAACATCCATGCTGTTATTGGGACAACTGGTTTCGATGAAACACGTATCGCAAAAATCAAATCTCTTCTGCAAAATTCCACTTCTGGAGTCTTGATTGCCCCAAATTTTGCGATTGGTGCGGTATTAATGATGGAGTTTGCCGCAAAAGCTGCTCGCTATTTTGAATCAGCTGAAATTATTGAGCTTCATCACCCCAATAAGGTAGATGCACCGTCCGGTACTGCGGCAAGGACGGCTGAGTTGATGTCTCTGGCTCGCAAAGAGGCACAACTAGCGCCAGCTCCTGATGCCACAACTACCTCACTCGAAGGGGCTCGAGGAGCAACCGTTGGTTCCATTCCAGTGCACTCAGTACGCCTGCGCGGATTGATTGCTCACCAGGAAGTTTTGTTGGGAGGCATAGGTGAGACTCTCACCATCAGACACGATTCATTAGACCGAGTTGGATTTATGCCAGGTGTTTTACTGGGCATTAGAAAAGTTGTCCTACACCCTGGGCTGACCTTCGGCCTAGAAAATTTTATGAACTAAGGAGTAAAAAATGGCGCAAGCAGATATCACTATGTACGGTGCAGATTGGTGCGGAGATTGTCGCCGTTCCAAGCGAGTCTTTGAAGAACTCGATATTCAAGTACATCATGTTGATGTCGATGCTGATCCAAGTGCGGCAGAGAAAGTAATTGAGATCAACGGTGGTGCTAAATCAATTCCAGTCATCGTTTTCTCAGATGGAACCCATCTCACTGAGCCGTCAGATAATGATTTAAAGGCGAAACTCACCTCCTTAGGCATTATCTAGCAGAGCGCTTAAGTCCAGTTGTAGATCGCTGCTGATGTAATCGCAGCAGCGATAACGACTACAAAGTAAGGCGCCTTGAGCGCTAAGGCGATCCCTGCCACTGCGACTCCAGCTAACCGCTGATCAATAACCAACTTAGATTTGTCCGCAACAGTTTGAACCGCCACAAGTGCGCTTAAAAGCACAATTGGAATTAAAGTATTGATTCGCAACATTCTCTCGTTGGTGAGATATCTCTCTGGCACGCTATGTCCTAGGTATTTCAGAGCAAAAGCAAGGGCGCTCGTACCAATTACTCCAATCCAGAGCGCCGTCATGTGCGCACCTTCCAACCCATGGCAACGGCCAATAGCGTGGTGGCGATGATAGGAATACCGGCAGCGACAAATGGAGTGAGTGCAAGAGAAAGAAATACTGCGCCGATTGCCAGGGTGCGTTCAAATTTTCCATGAAGACGTGGCCACACTAAACCAAGAAATGCAGCAGGCACGGCAGCATCAAGGCCCCAGGCAGCGGGATCTCCCATTGCTTGTGCACCTAATGCGCCAGCGAGGGTGAAGAGATTCCAAAAGAAGTAGACCCCAAAGCCAGTTAGCCAAAAGCCATGCTTCATCGCCTTTATACCTAAGTCCTCTTGTCCGATCGCAACGCCGGTAGATTCATCAATCGTTACTTGCGCGGCCAATACTCTTTTGATTCCGCGAACTCCAAGAATTGGCGCCATCCTTAAACCATAAAGACCGTTACGGATTCCCAGTAGAGACGCTGTCGCGATTCCTGATATCGCGCTGCCGCCTGCGCCCATTACGCCAACTACTGCAAATTGTGAAGCTCCGGAAAAAGTCAGAAGAGATAGTAAGCATGTTTGCAGAATCGAGAACCCAGCTGCAATTCCAGCTGCGCCAAAAGCGGTCCCATAGAGTCCAACAGTGAAGGAGACGCTCAGGCTTTGCGTGACGGTGGCGCGGTTCACTGATGACACGCGGCAATTGTGCCCTACATATGCATCGAGCGGAGGGGGGTTGATAGATAAGGTGCGAGCATGTCTGAGACGGTAATTTTTAGAGACGATGTTTCGGTAGAGCTCATCAAATCAAGTGCAAGCGATGCTGACGTTATCTGGGCAGCACGTGTATCTACCGCCGGTGAACAATCGATGGATGAAATTGGTGAAGATCCAGCCCGCTCTGCTGGTCTGATTAATTATCTAGCTCGCGAACGACATGGGTCACCATTCGAACATACCTCTATGACCTTTTTTGTGTCAGCGCCAATTTTTGTATTCCGCGAATTTATGCGCCATCGAATCGCTTCATATAACGAAGAATCAGGTCGCTACCGCGAACTTAAACCCGTTTTCTATATTCCATCGAAGGATAGAAAATTGGTGCAAGTTGGCAAGACTGGCGCCTATACCTTTGTTGATGGCACTCCGGAACAGTATGAAGTCACCGTGCAAGCGATGAAAGATGCCTACGTGATTGCTTATGAGTCATATCAAAAAATGCTTGAGGCGGGTGTTGCTCGAGAAGTTGCTCGTGCAGTTCTACCAGTTGCAACATATTCATCTATGTATGTCACGATGAATGCGCGCGCACTCATGAACTTTTTATCGCTTCGAACCGCGCGTGAGGGTTCGCATTTTCCGAGCTATCCCCAGCGAGAAATTGAGATGGTGGCTGAAAAAATGGAAGCGGAATTCGCTAAATTAATGCCACTTACTTACGGAGCATTTGAAAAGTCTGGTCGTATCGCGCCTTAAGCGATAAGATGCCCAGATGAACACGCAGGCACCTTTCGGACGTTTAATCACCGCCATGGTGACCCCCTTCGATAAGGATGGGGCAATCGATTGGGATGGCGTCGCCACACTCGCACAGCACCTAGTTGATACTGGACATGACGGAATCGCAGTCAACGGTACAACTGGCGAGGCTCCAACTACGAAATCTTCAGAAAAACTTGAGATCATTAAAGTGGTCAAGAGTGTTGTGGGTAATAAGGCAAAGGTTCTCTCTGGCGCTGGTGATAATGAGACCGCATATACAGTCGAACAAGCTAAGCGTTCTCAAGAGGCAGGCGCTGATGGAATTTTGATTGTCACCCCGTATTACAACAAGCCTCCGCAAGCCGGTATCGAGGCCCATTTTCGCGCGGTTGCAGCAAGCACAGATTTACCAATCATGATGTACGACATTCCAGGGCGTACCGGAGTTGAAATCGAATCTGACACAATCGTGAAGCTCTTCGAAACAGTTGACAATATTGTTGCGCTTAAAGATGCCAAGGGAAATATTGCCGCCACATCATGGGTCATCAAACGATGTGGAATACCAGTTTATTCTGGTGACGATATCCTCAATCTGCCGTTCCTCTCTGTCGGAGCGGTGGGATTTGTTTCGGTCTGTGGCCATACAGTTGGACGTGAACTCAAGGAGATGTTGAATTCCTGGTTTGCTGGTGATGCCAAGCGCGCCCTTGAGATTCATCAGCAACTTCTACCTGTCTTTACAGGAACATTCCGCACGCAAGGTGCAATTTTGACCAAGGCAGCTATGAATCTGATGGGTCTTCCCGGAGGAACAACTCGACTGCCACTCGTTGATGCAACTGCTGCTCAGATCGAACAATTGCGTAAAGATCTGATCGCTGGTGGCGTCACTCTCAAAAACTAATGACACAACATCCTCATCCTGATTTAGGACTTCCATCCAAGTTAGTCGATGGTGGAATTCGTATTGTTGCCCTCGGCGGGATATCCGAGATTGGTCGCAATATGACTGTCTACGAAACTGCGGGCAAATTACTGGTAGTCGATTGCGGAGTGCTTTTCCCTGAAGATAACCAACCTGGTATCGATCTCATTCTTCCTGATTTTAGTTATATCCGAGATCGCCTCAATGATGTAGTGGGCATTTTTCTAACACATGGCCACGAAGACCACATCGGTGCGGTGCCTTATCTTTTGCGAGAGCGTGGGGATATACCTGTTTACGGTTCACCACTTACGGTGGCTTTGATTTCAGCAAAATGCAAGGAACATCGCATTTCTCCACTTACTCGTGAAGTACGTGAGGGAAATCGTGAGGACGTTGGACCATTTGAACTCGAGTTTGTGGCCGTCAATCATTCGATTCCAGATGCACTTGCGGTAGCAATTCATACAAGCGCTGGAACAGTTCTCCATACTGGAGATTTTAAGATGGATCAACTCCCACTCGATGGTCGCATTACTGATTTACGCACTTTTTCTCGCTTGGGAGATGAGGGAGTTGACCTCTTTTTAGTTGACTCAACAAATGCTGATATTCCAGGGTTTACTCCATCTGAACGCGAAATCATGCCAGCCCTTAATCGGGTGATTGCTTCGACGCAACGTCGTGTAATAGTTGCATCATTTTCATCTCACGTGCACCGAGTACAACAAGTTATTGACACCGCCGCATTGCATGGTCGGCGAGTGGCATTTATTGGGCGCTCGATGCTAAGGAATATGAAAATTGCTGAGGAGATGGGCTATCTCACTGTTCCACCGGGCATACTTTTTGATGCTCGTGAGCTGGATAATTATGATGATCGAGTTGTTTTAATCTGCACTGGTTCTCAAGGTGAACCGATGGCAGCACTCTCTCGGATGGCTAATGGAGATCACCAGATTCGTGTAGGTGACGGAGATACCGTAATTCTGGCATCCTCACTAATCCCAGGAAATGAAAATTCTGTTTATCGCGTCATCAATGAACTCACTCGGTTTGGGGCCAAAGTCGTACATAAAGCCAATGCGCTCGTTCATGTCTCTGGCCATGCAGCAGCAGGAGAGCTTCTCTATTGCTACAACATTGTGAAGCCTAAGTATGTGCTTCCAGTTCATGGAGAGTGGCGACATTTAAAGGCAAACGCCGAGATAGCTATTCAATCAGGAGTTCCTCGTGAAAACGCTTTTATTATCGAAAACGGAATAGTTGTAGATTTGGTCGATCATGTTGCCCAAGTAGCAGGAGCAGTCCCATGTGGCTTTGTCTACGTTGACGGCCAGAGCATTGGAGACATTACCGAGTCTTCCCTCAAAGATAGGCGGATATTGGGTGAAGAAGGATTTATCTCCGTCATTGTTGTGATCGAATCTCAAACAGGAAAAATCGTTGCCGGTCCAGATATTCATGCGCGTGGATTTAATGAGGATGCAGCGCTCTTTGACGAAGTGCGTGGACAGATTGAAGGCGCACTCAGAAGTGCTGTTGCAGAGGGCGTTAACGGTACTCATCAGCTTTCACAAGTTGTCCGTCGTACTATCGGAAGTTGGGTCGGACAAAAACATCGTCGTAGGCCCATGATCGTCCCAGTAGTCATTGAGGTGTAAGACGGCGCGCCTGCTTCAGCGGCATTTACCCTCCACCTAAGATTGAAGGTGTGGCTAAGAAGAAACGCACATCCCGAAAATCTTTTTTTTCGGTGCTATCCCAGGCGTTAGGCGGGATCTGGCGATTTCTTGCCAAAACTTTAGGTTCGGCGATTAGGTTTATTGCACGTGGTGCCCGAGATTTAGATCCAGCGCATCAACGTGATGGCGCAGCTCTTTTAGTTCTACTCATTTCTTTGGCGGCTTTTGCTGGTACATGGTTTCATGCAGATAATTTTGTGAGCCGCAATCTATATTCATTCTTTGTTGGCGCTTTTGGCGTAATCGGATTTACCTCACCACTGGTTTTGCTTTACTTTGCAGTTCGATTATTTCGCAAACCCGAAGATAGCCATGCGACGGGTCGGATCACAATCGGAACACTTCTGCTTATCTTGAGTTCGACCGGTTTAGCCCATCTATTGAGCGGTTCTCTTGGCGCCAATAACCCAACGGGTGCGAGTGCAATCCGAGATGGGGGAGGCTTGCTTGGTTACTGGGTGGCCAAGCCTTTAGTTGCACTGATGACCTCTCTTCTTACCTATCCACTTTTAATAGCGCTCTTCTTCTTCGGAATTTTGATCATCACTGCAACTCCACTATCTAAAGTTGGAATTCGTGTAAAAGTTCTTGCCATCTGGCTCTGGTCAAAACGTCCACAGCGAGAAGAGAAAGAGTTTGAAATCTCAGATACGCCCGCCTTTGAATCTCCTGTAGTGGCCTGGAATCAAGAGGAAGAAATTGATGAGGAGGAGTTTGATCAAGAATTTACCGTTGAAATTCCTCGTGCACCATTGGACCAGCAATTAAAAGAAGCACCAAAATCGGAGAAAAGACCCGAGCAGCTGCTTCTTACTAGTGATGTGAAGTACGAACTACCTTCACAAGATCTCCTAAAGGTAGGCCCAACATCAAAAGCCAAATCTAAAGTCAATGATTCAGTGGTGGCTGCCTTGACTGAGGTTTTCCAACAATTTGAGATTGATGCGCAAGTCACCGGATTTATGCGCGGTCCCACAGTCACTCGCTATGAAGTTGAGTTAGGTAATGCCGTTAAAGTAGAGCGAATCACTGCGCTATCAAAAAATATTTCATATGCAGTTGCCAGCAGCGAAGTACGAATTCTTTCGCCTATTCCAGGAAAATCTGCCGTTGGAATAGAAATACCAAATGCAGATCGTGAAATTGTTGCGTTAGGTGATGTGATGCGATCAAGCGTTGCCGGGCAAGATCATCACCCCATGCTGGTTGCGCTGGGCAAGGACGTTGAAGGCAATTATGTGTGTGCGAACCTGGCCAAGATGCCTCACCTTCTTGTGGCTGGCGCAACCGGAGCTGGAAAGTCATCGATGATTAACGCGATGATCACCTCAATCTTGATGCGTGCAACGCCAGACGATGTGCGCTTGGTGCTCATTGATCCAAAGCGTGTTGAACTCACCGCTTATGAAGGTATCCCACATCTGATTACTCCAATCATTACCAATCCAAAGAAAGCAGCAGATGCTCTTACGTGGGTAGTGCGCGAAATGGATTTGCGTTACGAAGATTTAGCAACCTTTGGATTTAGACATATCGATGATTTCAATAAAGCAGTTCGTGCTGGAAAAGTTGTTGCACCACCTGGTTCCGATCGCATCGTAGAACCTTATCCATACTTACTTGTCATCATTGATGAGCTTGCAGATTTGATGATGGTAGCCGCCCGTGAAGTTGAAGAATCAGTGGTACGAATTACCCAATTGGCGCGTTCGGCTGGCATCCACCTTGTACTTGCTACCCAGAGACCTTCAGTCGATGTTGTTACTGGGTTGATTAAAGCCAATGTGCCCTCAAGACTTTCTTTTGCAACTTCATCACTTGCCGACAGTCGGGTTATCCTCGACAGCCCAGGAGCTGAAAAATTGATAGGACAAGGTGATGGATTATTTATTCCAATGGGTACAAGCCGGGCAATCCGCATTCAAGGTGCCTATGTATCAGAGCGCGAAATTGAAGCAGTTACAAACCATGTGAAGAAGCAATTGGCGCCACGCTACCGTGAAGATGTAATGCAAGTTGTGCAGTCAAGTAAGAACATTGATAAAGAGATAGGCGATGATCTAGACATTCTTATTCAAGCTGTCGAACTTGTAGTTGGCACTCAATTTGGGTCGACTTCAATGTTGCAACGCAAACTTCGAGTTGGCTTTGCCAAAGCAGGACGATTGATGGATCTCATGGAATCACGGGGAATCGTCGGACCATCCGAAGGATCCAAGGCAAGAGCCGTACTGGTTAAACCTGAAGAACTTGATTCTGTCTTGGCCACGCTCCGCGATTACTAAGACATCATCTCTGCTTCGGGTGTTATTTACGGGTGATTTACCTAAATGGGGGACACTTCCCGAGTCGAGCCAAGAAGGCTAAAGTTAGAATTGCCTCTCCACTTTCCCACTAAAGGCGGCGCCAAGTATGACTCTAGGTCAGCTCATTCGCGATGCTCGCATTGCTGCGCGCCTGTCCGTTGAGCAACTATCTGAAGCCACCAGTATTCGTATCGGTCTTCTCACGGAGATGGAAGAGAATAAATTTACCCATTGCGGTGGAGATACCTATGCGCGCGGGCACCTTCGAAATATTGCAAATAGATTAGGAGTTGATCCGCTCGTTTTTATCCAGTTGTATAACGAAGAGCACTCATTGGAAAGTCGCGCCATCGGAGACCTACTTATTGAAAATAGTGTCATGCAGGTGCCGCAAGAAAAGAAAACAATCTCCTGGAAAATACCAGCGGGAATATCACTTGCCGTACTCCTTATTCTAGGAATATCCCAAATTGTGATTGCCAATGTGGGTAATGAAACTCAACCTGCAAATGTATCGAAAGCCTCGCCAACTCCTTCTGCACCTGTTCCAACTCCGCCAGCCAAGGAGCAAGAATCAGTTGAAATGAAGGCAACACCTGATGGAAAAGTAACTTTGACCCTAAACGCAATTCGTGGCAATTCTTATATTGATGTCATCGTTGATGGCACCAGAGTAATCAAAGGATCTCTTTTTCAAGGTGATGTGAAAAATTTTGAAGGAACGAAAGCAATCAGTATCTATCTGAGCAACCCCGCTGGAGTTGATGTGACAGTTGATGGGCAATTACTACCTCCATTGGGAGGTCAAAATGAAGAGGTGCGTCGAACTTTTCGATAAAGGAGCAAGGTGAGTCTGGTTTAACCCTGTAATATCGCCCCATGTCCCGCACGGTTGCCATAGTCACTATGGGTTGTGCAAGAAATGAAGTTGACTCCGAAGAACTAGCCGGGCGGTTAGCCGCCGATGGTTGGACTCTCGTCGATGATGTTGAAGCAGCTGAAGTTGCGGTGGTAAATACCTGTGGGTTTATTGAATCGGCTAAGAAAGATTCTGTAGACGCTCTGCTCGAGGCTAACTCTTTGAAGGGCCATGGCACCACGAGAGCAGTCGTTGCCGTGGGCTGCATGGCTGAGCGATACGGCAAAGAACTGGCGCAAGCGTTGCCTGAAGCTGATGCAATCTTGGGATTTGATGATTATCAAGATATCTCTGCGCGATTGCAATCGATTGTCAGCGGAAATGCGCACACTCCTCACATTCCGCGAGATCGTCGAGCTTTACTTCCTATTGCACCGGTAGATCGCGCACAAGTACGAGAAGAATCTTTTCAATCGGCTGTAGGCGCAGGTGGATCGCTCTTCCGTAAGCGTTTAGGTAGCGCACCGTGGGCACCGCTAAAGATTGCTTCTGGATGCGATCGACGTTGTTCGTTCTGCGCTATCCCATATTTTCGCGGCTCATTTATTTCTCGTCGTCCTACCGAAATTTTGCAGGAGGCCACTTGGCTAAGCCAAAATGGCGTCAGTGAACTTTTTCTTGTAAGTGAAAATACAACTTCATATGGCAAAGATCTAGGTGACCTCAAGCTGATGGAGAAGATACTGCCTGAATTTGCGCAGATTCCGGGAGTCGAACGCGTTCGCCTTTCATATCTTCAACCTGCAGAAATGCGACCTACCTTGCTGCAGGCGATGATTGAGACGGAGAAGGTGGCTCCTTATTTTGATTTGTCTTTTCAGCATGCCAGCCCCACCGTACTTCGTCGAATGCGACGTTTTGGAGACGCTGAAAAATTCCTACATCTGATTACTCAAATTCGGGCCCTTTCTCCCGAAGCAGGAATACGTTCCAATTTCATAGTGGGATTTCCTGGAGAAACAGAGCAAGACTTTAACGAATTAGCAGAATTTATTGCTGCGGCAAAGCTCGATGCCATTGGAGTTTTTGGCTATTCAGATGAGGACAATACCGAGGCGCTTAACTTGGGAGAGAAGCTTGCAGAAGAGGTAATCCGCCAGAGAGTTGAGTCACTTTCTACACTTGCAGATGAAGTGGTTTCATTACGCGCTGCAAGTCGAATTGGCCAGGAAGTACGAGTTTTGATCGAAGATGAAGAGCTACAGGAGGGTCGTGCCGCCCATCAGGGGCCAGAAGTAGATGGAACAACATCTTTTATCGGAACCGATTTCACTGTAGGTGAGTATGTTGACGCAGTGATAGTTGATTCAATGGGCGCAGATCTGGTTGCCGAAGTACGGGGGATTGCATAGTGAATCTTCCAGGGTTCATCACTCCAAACACACTCACGGTGACCCGAATCGCTCTCATTCCTTTTGGGGTTTATACGCTCTTTCTTGATGGCGGAGATAACCCTAGTTATCAGATTCTTAGCTGGTGCATCTTCTTTCTTTTAGGTATGACAGATATTGTCGACGGAAAATGGGCGAGAAAATCGAATCGAATCACTGCACTCGGAGCTTTTCTAGATCCTGTTGCAGACAAGGCTCTTATTGGATCGGCCATGATCTCGCTCTCTATCCTAGATCGCTTTCCGTGGTGGATCACAATTCTTATCCTCGTTCGTGAAATCGGTATCACTATTTTTAGACTGATTGTTATCAAAGGTGGCGTAATCCCTGCAAGTAAAGGTGGAAAAATTAAGACGTTGATGCAGAATTTTGGCGTTGGCTTCTTTATCCTTCCTTTTCCTTCTTGGCTGGAGTGGTTTCGGGTAGCCTTTATTTCAATAGCAATAATTCTCACCGTTACTACTGCGTACGACTACATTCGAGCGTGGGCGCGAAGTCGTTAACTACATCTAGCGGAGTATGGAATACCAGAGTAAATTTGCGGCATGCCCACTTCTTCCCATGCTCGTCTCATTATCGAGCATCTGAAAGCTCGTGGTGAAACTGTTGCAATTGCAGAATCGTTAACCGCAGGGGGCGTCGGACATGCACTGACGACAGTTCCTGGTGCTTCTGCAGTTTTCTTAGGTGGAGTTATTTCGTATACATCGGATGTCAAAGTGAAGTTTCTAGGAGTTTCGCAGAGCACTATTGATCAATTCAGTGTTGTCAGTGAAGAAGTTGCTAACGAAATGGCAGCAGGTGTTCTCGACAGATTTGGGTCGACATGGGCGATAGCTACAACGGGAATAGCCGGCCCAGGTGATTACATGGGAATGAGAGAGGGAACGGTCTGGATTGCCATTAAGGGACCTATTTCGCAAACCTTGCATCTTCAACTAGATAGTGGGCGCGAAGGGGTGAGAACTGGGGCGATATCCAGCGCGATCGGCAACTTTGCGCGTATTCTTAGCTCAAGAAAATGAGGGGGAATTGCTATGACGCTTCTGCGTGAGGCCGTTGGCCACACACTTCGCAATGCGCGCACTGAACAATCGCGCACCCTCCGCGATGTTGCTCGTCAAGCTCGCGTTTCATTGGGGTATCTCTCAGAGGTAGAGCGTGGACAGAAAGAAGCATCCTCTGAACTTCTCAATGCAATCTGCGAAGCGCTTGGACTAACACTTTCTTCAGTGATGACAGGCGTTGCACACGAAATAAAGTCTCGTGAAAGCGCAAAGCTCTCCGTTGTCGACGCAGCCTAAATACTCTTTGCAAGGCGGCATCCATCGCCGGACCGAGAGCGCAATACTCTCGGCAACGAAAGATTTAATCGCCCAACACGGAGCTTCTAATATTTCAATGATTGAAATTGCCGATGCCTCAGAAGTCTCTCGGGCAACTCTCTACAACCACTATCGAGATAAGAGCGCTGTGCTCCTTGGTCTCATTGCTGCTGAGGTCAATCGACTTGTTGAGATGACAGAGCGCGCCGGAACGCCAGCAGATGTTCTCGAACTCTTATCATGTGAAATTTCTGCAGATCAGGCGCTTTGTGCAATGCGAGTCCATGATCAGGATCTTCTGATAACTATCATGACACGTTCTGATAATCCGCTCTATCTTGTACTTGCGCAGCGCATCTTTGAGGCAACAAAGTCGGAGGCAGGGACCGGCTTAGCCATGCGCTGGTTGTTAGGTCAGGTCATGCAACCCATCACTCCACAACAATCTCGAGAGCAAGCTGAATTTTTGGTTGAGCGAACTCTTTTCTAGAGAGTAATGGTGTATGCGAATCTCTGATTTACGTGAACGATTAACGCTTTCATTTGGGCAAGCCTGGGCGCCGTCTTTCTCTGAGGATATTGCGCTGAGTGAATTGGGTTCCATGACAGTCAATGAAGCTCTTAAAGCTGGTCATGAGGCCGATGAGATTTGGCGTGCAGTATGTAAGCAATGCCCTGATGAAACTGAAAAATATAGATAGAACCGATGCCCGTCACAACAGTTGTCGTGGGCCAGAAAGCTGCAAAGCCTGCCCTCGTTTTGATTCACGGTTTGGGTTCAGCCGGCACAATTTGGAAATCACTTTTGAATGGACTCGAAGATCACTTTGTCGTGTATCCAGTAGATCTTCCCGGCCATGGGGATGCGCCTTTAGCAGATCGTGAATTAAGTCCACGAGCTCTAGCTGCTGCAATTGCGCAGATGCTGGAGAGAGAACATCACGTTAATGAATTTCATGTTGCTGGTAATTCACTCGGAGGATGGATCGCCCTAGAGCTTGCTGCGCTACATCCTGAAAGAGTTAAGAGCGTGACAGCGTTAGCACCTGCTGGTCTTTGGTTAGAGGGGCCAACCCAGATTCTTCCTCCCAGTATCTTTGCTCGTATTCTGGCAAAGTGTGCGCAATATTTCTTAAGACTTGCCTATCATCTACCTCCGCTCAAGGCGATGGGCTATCGCAAAATTACCCATTTATGGCGAGAACTCTCTTTTGAATCTTGTAAAGATTCAGTTATCGCAATGGCAAAATCAACCGGATACATGCCGGTTTGGCGCGCACTAAGAGGCAAGAAATTTGATTCCACTATCTCTGAAAAAGTTCCAATAAAGATTGTCTTTGGCGATTACGACCTGACTCTGCCGCATCCCCGAGCACAAGAGAGAGCGGTTGCGCCAGCACATGCAGAGTGGATTACAGTTGAAAATTGTGCCCATGTGATCATGTGGAACTATCCGCAATTAACCATAGATTTCATCACTAGCCACCTCGCTAGACGGGCGTGATCTGAGCCTGGCTCGGCGGGGCTGGCACGACACGCCCATGTGCGTTGTCAGTGGCTCCTGCTACCTTTCGAACAGATGTTCGGATACCCTTTACCTACATCCAGCCAGAGCGGTGCTCTACATGTCGCCCACAGCGTCTCTATAACGCCAAGGGCAGTCGCAGAGATTTTCCGTACCTTCTGGGCCGAAAACCAACGGCTGCGCTCGCAGGCGTTCGAAATGAAATGGAGAAGATAGTGGCTACTGAAAAAGCAAAGCCAGAAGATAAAAATGTATCTGATCGCCAGAAGGCGTTAGATACCGCACTCGCTCAAATCGAACGACAGTTTGGTAAGGGCTCAGTAATCAAGATGTCTGAGAAGCAAGCTCAGATAATCGAAGTAATTCCAACCGGCTCCATCGCTCTCGATGTCGCGCTAGGAATTGGCGGCCTCCCACGTGGTCGCATTATTGAAATTTATGGACCTGAAAGCTCAGGTAAGACAACTTTGACGCTTCATGCAATTGCAAATGCACAGAAGGCAGGCGGAATTTGTGCATTTATTGATGCAGAGCATGCATTCGATGCTGAATATGCAAAGAAGTTAGGCGTTGATATCGATGCTCTTCTCGTCTCTCAACCAGATACTGGTGAACAAGCGCTTGAAATTATGGATATGTTGATTCGCTCCGGTGCACTTGATCTCGTCGTAGTCGACTCTGTGGCGGCGCTAGTTCCACGCGCTGAAATTGAAGGCGAAATGGGTGACTCTCACATGGGTCTGCAAGCTCGCCTCATGTCTCAGGCTCTACGCAAAGTTACAGGTGCGCTTCACCAGTCAAAGACAACTGCAATCTTTATCAACCAGTTGCGCGAAAAAATTGGAGTCTTCTTCGGTTCACCTGAAACCACTACCGGTGGAAAGGCTCTTAAATTCTATGCATCTGTCCGCATGGATATTCGTCGCATCGAAACACTCAAAGATGGACAGGAATCTGTTGGTAACCGCACTCGCGTAAAGGTCGTCAAGAACAAGATGGCTCCACCATTTAAGCAGGCAGAGTTTGACATTATCTACGGAGTTGGAATCTCTCGCGAGGGATCACTTCTCGATATGGGCGTTGAACTCGGTATCGTCAAGAAATCTGGAGCTTGGTATACCTACGAGGCAGATCAATTGGGCCAAGGCAAAGAGAATTCACGTGCATTCTTGATTGATAATCCTGATCTTGCTAACGAGATCGAGAAGCGCATTCGCGAATCATTCGTCCCTGTCACAGTAGATCCAGCGCTCATCGCTGAAATTGATGAGGCGACAGCAGAGGTTGAGTTCTAATTTCTCTCCAATTTGCAAAGGTAGAAAGAGGCGAGGGCTCTGACCCTTACGACATTGCTCACACTATCGCGCTCAATGCGTTGGTAGCACGTGCAAAGAGTAAGGGCGAGCTCCTCGCTCACCTCAAATCTCGTGGGATCGAAGATGATGTAGCTCAGGCCGTGATCTTTCGTCTACAAGAGAGCGGTTTGATTAATGATCGCGATTTTGCCCTAGCCTGGGCTTCCTCTCGCCATTCACATAAGAAGTTATCAAAGAGAATTATCGCAGGGGAGCTGCGACAAAAAGGTGTTACTCAAGAGCAGATAGATGAAGCTTTAGACGGCATCGATGATGAGTCAGAGTATCGGGCAGCGTTTGAGCTAGCATTTAAAAAATTTAACACTATGTCGCGCCTTGAACCAGATGTTCAGATTCGTCGCATCCAATCGCTATTAGCGCGAAAAGGTTTTAGTTTTGGAGTAATTTCACGGGTTCTTCGAGAACTCGACCTACTAAAAAATTAAATTACTTTCCGCTCTTCAAATGCTCTGTTAGTCGCTCAGCGGTGGCTACAACTGCAGCTGCATGAAGTCTTCCTGGCTGACGACCTAGCCGTTCAATAGGTCCGCTGATTGATACAGCAGCAATAACCTTTCCATTAGGTCCGCGAACTGGAGCAGAGACTGAGGCAACGCCTGCTTCACGTTCTCCCACCGATTGCGCCCAACCACGACGACGATCTGCGGCAAGGTGAGCTGCCGTATAGCGCGCGTTCTTTAATCCGCGATGAATCTTCTCGGAATCTTCCCAAGCCATCAAAATCTGAGCCGCCGAACCTGCCTGCATTGTCAGAGATGCGCCCACTGGAACTGAATCGCGCAAACCTGAGAGACGTTCTGCAACTGCAACACAGATACGAATATCTCCTTGACGTCGATAGAGCTGAGCCGATTCACCCGTTGCATCACGAAGAGCTGCGAGTGCAGGCGCTGCTGCGGCGATGAGACGATCTTCGCCAGCTGCCGCTGACAATTCACTGGAGCGGGGACCGATAATGAAACGGCCATTGAGATCTCTTGCAACGAGGCGATGAAATTCCAGCGCAACAGCGAGTCGATGCGCAGTAGGACGTGCGATACCGGTAGCTGCCACCAACTCAGCGAGGGAGTGGGGACCGGATTCGAGGGTGGCAAGAATCGTCACGGCTTTATCTAAGACGCCAACTCCGCTATTCTTCTTATCCACGGAGTGATATTAGCATCCCACTTTTTGAGATGGCAATTGAATGAGCTAAAAGGAGTACGTGAACCGATGGGCAAGACGCTAGCGCAGAAGATTTGGGAAGACCATGTCGTTCGATCTGCAGAGGGAGAACCAGATCTTCTCTACATCGATCTGCAACTTATTCATGAGGTCACCAGTGCGCAGGCCTTTGACGGGCTACGCCTAGCCGGTCGAAAGGTGCGACGTCCTGATTTAACCATTGCTACCGAAGACCACAACACTCCTACACTCGATATTTTGAAGCCTATTGCTGATCCCGTATCAAAATTGCAGATCGATACCTTAAGAAATAACGCCAAGGAGTTTGGAATCCGTATCCACTCTCTCGGTGATGCTGACCAAGGTGTCGTTCACGTTGTAGGTCCACAGCTTGGTATTACGCAGCCAGGAATGACCATCGTCTGCGGTGATTCGCACACCTCTACACATGGAGCATTTGGAGCTATCGCATTTGGTATTGGAACATCTGAAGTTGAGCATGTCTTAGCAACACAAACTCTTCCATCACGTCGACCAAAGACGATGGCAATTAATGTCGAGGGTACTTTAAAGCCAGGCGTAACAGCGAAAGACATTATCTTGGCAATCATTGCAAAAATTGGAACTGGTGGAGGACAGGGCTACATCATTGAATATCGCGGTTCAGCCATTCGTGCGCTTTCTATGGAAGGACGTATGACAATCTGCAACATGTCCATTGAAGCAGGTGCCCGTGCTGGTCTGATAGCTCCCGATCAAACGACCTTTGATTACATCAAAGGTAAGCCACATGCTCCAGAGGATTGGGGCGCTGCACTCGCTTACTGGAAGAGCCTGTATACAGATGCTGATGCAACATTCGATCTTGAGATTGATCTCAACGCAGATGAGCTAGAGCCATTTGTTACTTGGGGAACAAACCCTGGGCAAGGACTACCGCTCAACGCGTCAGTGCCAAACCCTGCAGATTTCGCTGATTCCGAAGAACGTGGTGCTGCTGAACGGGCGCTGCAATATATGGGCCTTGAAGCTGGCACTCCACTGAAAAAGATAGCGATTGACACTGTTTTCTTGGGCTCATGCACCAATGGACGTATTGAAGATTTACGCGCTGCTGCCAGCATTTTGAAGGGCAAAAAAATTGCACCGAAATTAAGAATGCTCGTTGTGCCTGGTTCTGAGCGCGTGCGTCAACAAGCGATGAAGGAAGGCTTGGATCAGATATTTCTCGATGCTGGAGCAGAATGGAGAAATGCCGGCTGTTCCATGTGTCTTGGTATGAATCCAGATCAGCTCAGCGTTGGAGAGCGCTCTGCTTCTACATCCAATAGAAATTTTGAAGGCCGTCAAGGCAAAGGTGGAAGAACTCACCTCGTAAGTCCACTCGTTGCCGCAGCGACAGCTATTCGCGGCACTTTGTCATCACCGGCAGATCTATAAGAAGGGGCTACTGAGTAAAAATGGAAAAATTCATCAAGCATGTAGGCACGGGGGTACCTCTTCGCCGCAGCAATGTGGATACAGATCAGATTATTCCTGCCGTCTATCTCAAGCGAGTAACACGTAGTGGCTTTGAAGATGGACTCTTCTCAGCATGGAGAAGCGATCCTGAATTCGTCTTGAATCAAGAGGCATACAAGAGTGGAACTATTCTTGTCGCTGGACCAGAGTTCGGAACTGGCTCTTCCCGTGAACACGCTGTATGGGCGTTGCAGAACTACGGATTTAAGGTTGTTATCTCGAGCCGTTTTGCCGATATTTTTCGAGGCAATTCGCTCAAAAGTGGCCTGCTCACAGTAGTTATCCCACAAGAGAAGGTTGAAGCCCTCTGGGTTGCCATCGAAAAGAGCCCTCAGCTAGAAATTACAGTCGACCTTGAATCGCGAACCGTCTCATACGAAGAGGTCATTATTAGCTTTGAATTAGATGACTACACCCGTTGGCGCTTGATGGAAGGCTTAGATGACATTGGTTTAACTCTAAAACAGACTGATTTCATTGATGCTTTCGAAGGTAAGAGACCAGGGTATAAACCAACAACTCTGCCTATTCGTATCTAGAGGGCTCGAAAATGAGCGTAAATCGCTGATTTCCGTGCACAGGGTGATAGGTCGTTGACAAAGTCTCAACTTCAGAATGAGGGTTTTTTACGCATAAAAACCCACTTTTTTGCGAAATATTAAAGTGCGACACGCGCGTAGCAATAACGCTCTCACCCCTTCACAAGGTTTAAGTTTTACGCAGTTAAGCAAGCGCTTAATGATTTACGCGTAGAAACAACAACATTAAGGGGAATTGAATGAATAAGGCCCAGTTCATCGCTGCGTTGGCCCCACACTTCAACGGCAGCAAGAAAGAAGCAGCTCACGCTGTAGATATCGTGTTCGACACAATCACACGTAACATGTCAGCAGGTAACGATGTCATGATCAATGACTTCGGAAAGTTTAAGAAGGTTGATCGCAAGGCTCGTATGGGTCGCAACCCATTCACCGGCGAAACCATCAAGATCAAGGCTTCAAAGAAGGCACGCTTCCTACCTGCAAAGGCACTCAAGGAAGTTATCGCCGGAGATCGCAAGCTAGGTCCAGCGCCAAAGCCAGAGGTAAAGGCAGCGCCAAAGCCAGCAGCTAAGAAGGCTGCAAAGAAGGCTCCTGCTAAGAAGAAGGCGGCAGCAAAGAAGCCAGCAGCTAAGAAGGCTGCAAAGAAGGCTCCTGCAAAGCGCAAGCCAGCTAAGAAGGCAGCAAAGAAGAAGAAGTAAATCTTCATTTAAAAATCAGGGCCTGCACAATGCAGGCCCTGATTTTTTTATCGCTAGGATTCTAGATATGGGGCAGTTCAAGGTTTCTTATGCACCACCGAGCGGTTATCCGCTTGGCACAAATCGCACATTTAAAATTTGTGCAGGAATTCTGATTCCACTTTTCAACCTTTTGATGAAGCGTGATTGGAAAGGCGCTGAAAATATTCCAGCGACAGGGCGTGTGATTGTCGCAAGTAACCACATGTCTTATCTGGATGTTCTGGTCTTTACCCACTTCCTCTTTCGAAATGGCCGAGCTCCGCGCTACCTCGGTAAATCAGGAGTATTCAAAGTTCCTGTCATTGGAAAAATATTATTAGCCGCGGGCCAAATTCCGGTCGAACGAGAAACTTCTGATGCCAAGAAGGCGGTAGATCACGCAAAAATTTTGTTGGAACAAGGTCATATGCTCGGCGTGTATCCGGAGGGAACCCTCACGCGCGATCCGCAGATGTGGCCGATGGTTGCCAAAACTGGATGCGCGCGACTTGCGCTTGCAACTGATACGCCGGTGATTCCTATCGCGCAGTGGGGTTCTCAACTTATAGTCCCTAACTACACCACCAGACTTCATCTATTTCCTCGTAAGACAATCACCATTCGTGCCGGAAAACCCGTTGATTTATCGCGATGGAAGGGAAAGGCCGAAGATCCACAGGCTCTCATCGAAGCCACTGCGGAAATCATGCGTGCCATAACTGTTCTTCTGGAAGAGATTCGTGGCGAGAAGCGCCCTGAAGTAATCTTTGACCCGCACACTTCTGATCTACCTCGCACTGGCAATTTTAAGAAGAAGAGGAAATGACTACAGTAACCGTATTCGGAGCAGGCGCTTGGGGATCTACCATGGCGCAAGTTCTTAGCGATGCTGGAAATGATGTGCTTCTCTGGGGGCGTAGCACAGAGGTCATCGCCGAAATTAACGCAACCCATACAAATAGAAAATATCTTGGCGACCACGAGCTGCCGCTTTCTCTGAAAGCGACGACCGACTTAACTCGCGCTTTTGCACATTCACATATCTACGTATTGGCAATCCCAGCCCAACAGTTACGTCCGACTCTGGAAGATTGGAAGACCCACTTCTCGCCTCAATCGGTGATAGTGAGCACGCTTAAGGGGATAGAAATAAGCACCCAAATGCGTATGACAGAGGTCATTGAAGATGTCCTTGGACCTCATCCAATTGCGCTCATAACTGGCCCCAATCTCGCTGATGAACTCGTTCTACGCCAACCTGCCGGCGCTGTAGCTGCGGCGCACTCTCAAGAACTTGCTGATCAAGTCAGAGATTTGTTCCGCACTCCCTATTACCGGGTTTACACCTCTATAGATGTCATGGGATGCGAGCTTTCAGGTGCAATCAAGAGCGTCATTGCTCTTGCAGTTGGAATTTCCATTGGAATGGGCTTCGGTGAAAACACTCAGGCAATGTTGATCACTCGCGGATTAAATGAAGTTGCCAGATTATGTGCTGCACACGGTTCGGATCCTCTATCCGCAGCCGGGCTTGCCGGTATGGGAGATCTTGTTGCAAGTTGCGGTTCGCCGCTCTCACGTAATCGCACCTTTGGTGAGGTCTTAGGTCGCACCGGATCTATGGAACAAGCCCGGGCGCAAGTGGCCAAAACAGTTGAAGGCGTCGCTTCAGCAAGCGCGGTTGTCGAAATTGCCCATCGTGTTGGAGTTGAAGTGCCTGTCATTGAGGCTGTCGGCGAGATTGTCAGTGAACAATTAACTCCGGTTGCAGCTCTGCAAAAGCTGATGGAGATAACCACGAAGGCGGAGAATTTCATTCGATGAAAAAGCGCGTGGCAATAATCTGTGGAGGACGCAGTAGCGAACATGAAATTTCATGTATTTCGGCCGGGGGAGTTCTCTCGGCAATAGACCGCGGTAAATATGAACCGATTTTGATAGGAATCACCAAGTCGGGTAAGTGGGTTTTGATTCCAGATGAATATTCCTTAGAAATTTCCGGCACAACTCTGCCAGTCGTTCCAGAGAACGCCCCACGGGTTGTTGCGGATGTAGCTGGATTTTCATCGGCAGGTAGAGATTTGGCGATAGATATCGTCTTTCCACTTTTACATGGACCTTATGGTGAAGATGGCACAATTCAAGGTCTCCTTGAAGTTGCTGATATTGCCTATGTCGGTTCTGGCGTTTTGGCCTCTGCAGTTGCCATGGATAAATCATTTGCTAAACCAATCTTTGCAGCTGCCGGAATAGCTACAGCTCCCGGACTTGTTGTGAAAGAAAGCGATTGGCAAAATCGCTCGACAGAAATCGCTGCAGAAGTTGCCTCACTTGGATATCCAGTCTTTGTCAAACCTGCACGTGGAGGTTCTTCACGGGGTACTTCTAAGGTTAAGAGTCCAGAGGCGTTAACTGCGGCAATTACCGAGGCGCTCTCTTTTGACTCAAAGGTGATGGCCGAAGCAGCGATAGTTGGATCAGAGATCGAATGTGCTGTTTTAGAGATAGATGGCAAACCACACGCTTCGGTTGTCGGAAAAATTCGTATAGATCCAAAGTTCGAGTTCTATGATTTCGAAGCCAAGTATTTGGATGGCGCTACCGATATTGAACTCCCGGCGCCCATCACGGCAACTGCTTCTGCCGCAATCCAAAAAGCTGCTATTTCAGCTTTTGAGGCGCTGGGCTGTTCTGGCTTGGCCCGCGTAGATTTCTTTTTGACTTCTTCTGGAGAAGTAATTATTAATGAGCTAAATACGATGCCTGGATTTACTGCAACATCAGTCTTCCCAAAAATGTGGGCTGCCAGCGGCCACAGCTACACAGAGGTGATTTCGCATTTACTCCAAAGCGCGCTGACACGCTTTAATGGAACGTTGAGAAACTAGAGATAGATATTAATTCGTTACTGGACAAGTAAGTGTGCGAGTGATTCCAGGAACTGCCTGAACTTTGCTCAAAATGGTTCGTCCAAACTCTTCCATTGATGGAGCTTCTGCTCTCATGATGACATCGTAGGGACCGGTCACTCCCTCAGCGAGCGAAACTCCAGGTACGGCCTTAATGGCAGCAGCAACAGAGTTAGCTTTCCCAACTTCAGTTTGAATCAAGATGTAGGCCTGGACTGACATGTGAGCTTCCTTTCGCTTCGCCCTAACGCTATCTCATGTCATAGGCTTGTGGCTATGGGATTTAGCGAGCGTGATGTTATCTCTTCGTTACAAAAGATATTCGCAAGCAGCGATCCCCGCATTCATCTTGGCATAGGTGATGATGCAGCGGTTGTTTCTACCTCTCCTCTCTCGCTTCTCTCTTCGGATATGGCTGTTGAGGGAGTGCACTTCAAGAGTGAATGGTCATCAGCATTCGATATTGGTCGCAAGATAACGGCAGCCAATGTGGCGGATATTTTGGCGATGGGTGGCCATTGCGACTATTTGGTAGCAGCGCTATCTCTGACTGGTACTGAAGAGTTAAGTTGGATTGAAAATTTAGCGCGTGGCATGCTCCATGAGGCCACCTTGGCTGGCGCTTCAATCGTCGGTGGAGATCTCGCTCGAGCTTCTCAAGTAATGATTGCAATGACAGCTGTAGGCACAACGCAACACCCAATTACACGCAGCGAAGCACAAGTTGGAGACTCAATCTATCTCTCATCCTTGCCGGGTTGGTCGGCTGCTGGGTTAGAACTACTCACACGAGAAATTTCGGTTAATTCTGCTGCAGCCGATATGGCTCTTTCTCAGTTTTCTGCACCCACATTGGACTATGCAATTGATTTTTCTACCGCAACTGCCATGACTGATCTCAGTGATTCGCTTTTGGTGCAGGCAGAGCAACTAGCAACTGCCTCCAGCGTTGCTCTTGCGCTCAATCAATCGCTCTTTACTCAATCTGATGAATTCCCCGAACTCCTAAACCTTGCCGCAGAAATTAACGGGGATGTCTGGCAATGGATTCTTGGCGGGGGAGAAGATCATGTTCTGTTGGCAACAGGAAAGAACTTACCCGGGCTACATATCGGTGAAGTTGTATCTGGTTCGGGGATACAAGGCCTAGAAAGAGAAATAGCTCCAGTTTCCTGGAGCCACTTTCTTTAAAAAACTTGCTTACTCATTTGGTTCGAATTAGCGGGTAACTTTGCCAGCCTTGAGGCAAGAGGTGCAGACATTTTGGCGCTTTGTGGAACCTGCAACCAAGGTCTTCACACGCTGGATATTTGGGTTCCAGCGACGACGAGTCTTTACCTGTGAGTGTGAAACATTGTTTCCAAAATTTGGGCCCTTGCCACAGATGTCGCATGAAGATGCCATGAGAGGTACTCCTTCTAGATTGAAAAGTTTCCATACTGGAAACAGGGCGTAAGGGTAGCAAGAGGGGGTCAAATAGTGCGAATCCATGCGTAATTGCAGCGCGATTTACCGAGTGGAAGACCGGTATGAAGAGAGAATACGCATATGGCCACCCTTGACTCGAAATTAGTCGGAGTTATCGGTGACAGAACTGCAAAGGTGCTCCGAGAACTCTACGGTTACATCACGATTGGTGATCTTTTACATCACTATCCGCGGCGGTATTTAGTACGGGGCGAGCTATCCAATATATCCGAATTGCAAGAAGATGAAGAAGTTACAATCCTCGCTGAAATTTTCAGTGCGAGCACCCGAAGATTGCATGCACGTAAAGGAAATATCCTCGAAGTCGTTGTCACAGATGGAACAGCTAAACTCTCATTAACGTTCTTTAACCAAGCCTGGCGCGAAAAAGAACTGAAGGTGGGAAGACAAGGCCTCTTCGCCGGAAAAGTTGGCATCTTCAACGGTAAACGACAATTGGCCCACCCCGACTACGAGTTGATTGCAGATGGCAGTGACGTTGATAGCGCAGTTGCAGGATTTGCCGGTCGATACCTGCCCATGTATCCAGCCAGCTCTAAATTACCCTCTTGGAAGATCGCGCAATGTATAGAGCTGGCCATTGCCGCCCTTGATGAGTTACCTGATTACCTTCCCGATTGGGTCCGTGACAAATATGGATATCCAAATCTGCGGCAGGCGCTAGTGCAGTTACATAATCCGGTAGATCTGGAGAGCGCTGAGAAATCTCGACAAAGAATTACCTTTGATGAGGCGCTCTTGCTCCAACTTCTCTTACTCACCAGGCGCAGGGAACTCAAAGGTCTCGATGCGATTGCACGGCCATATAAAAGTGGTGGGTTGCTTGATGTTTTCGATCAATCGCTACCTTTCCAATTGACGCCCGGTCAACGAGCAGTGGCGGAGGAAATTGCTCAAGATTTGGCGCAGGCGCATCCGATGCATCGACTTTTACAAGGAGAAGTCGGCTCCGGAAAAACTGTAGTTGCACTTCGCGCCGCTTTGACTGTTGTTGATAATGGTGGACAGGCTGCAATTTTGGCGCCCACCGAAGTACTTGCGGCGCAACATCTTCGCACTATTGAAAAGTTATTGGGGCCTCTTGGACTGGCAGGCACTTTAGGTGCAGATGAAAAATCAACGCAGGTAACTCTCATCACTGGATCTCAATCAGCGGCCTCGCGCCGTGAAGCGCTCGCCAAAGCGGCATCAGGTGAAGCGGGCATCGTTGTCGGCACGCACGCGCTTCTTGGAGAAAGCGTTGAGTTTGCAGATTTAGGTCTCATTGTTGTTGATGAGCAGCACCGCTTTGGAGTTGAACAACGAGATGCACTTAAAGTGAAAGCGAAAAACCCTCCTCATTTATTGGTGATGACAGCAACTCCAATTCCTCGCACAGTAGCAATGACAGTCTTTGGAGATCTAGATGTTTCAACGCTGCGAGAACTTCCACTGGGTCGCGCTCCAATCACCACTCACGTAGTTCCCGTTCTCGAAAAACCTGGATATCTAGAGCGCGCTTGGGATCGAATTCGGGAAGAAGTCCAAGAAGGCCACCAGGCGTACATCGTTGCTCCGCGAATATCAGCTTCAGTCTCAGAAGATGCTGATATGGATTTTCTTATGGGAGATACTCCAACTTCGATTACATCGGTAGAGGAACTGGGGCCTCAACTGCAAAGTGGGCCGCTTCAGGGCCTTAAGGTGGCACCGCTGCATGGACGTCTTTCGAGCGAAGAAAAAGATGCAACCATGAGGGCCTTTTCCAATAAAGAAGTTGATGTATTGGTTGCCACCACTGTCATCGAAGTAGGCGTGGATGTTCCTAATGCGACGGTGATGGTGATTATGGATGCAGATCGTTTTGGAGTTTCACAATTGCATCAATTACGTGGACGTATTGGCCGTGGAACATCACCGGGTCTATGTCTACTTGTGACAAGTGCTCCTTCAGAGAGTTCTGCTCGGATTCGACTCGACGCTGTAGCCTCGACTCTCGATGGATTCGAACTTTCAAAAATTGATTTGGAGCAACGCAGAGAAGGCGATGTTCTTGGAACTCATCAATCAGGGGGTAAATCTCATCTTCGACTCCTGCGCGTTCTTCGTGATGAGTCGCTCATTGAAGCTGCGCGTGAGGATGCAGCTACACTTTTGGAGAACGGACTTCATGACTACCCATTGCTGGCATCACAACTTGCACAGATTCAAAGTGCAGCGACAGCAGAATTTATAGATAAGGCGTAAACGATGAGAATTATTGCTGGGCTTGCCAAAGGTAGATCTCTTGATGCGGTTGGTTCCTCAACTCGACCAACTTCGGACCGTGCACGTGAGGCGCTCTTTTCAACGTTGACCTCTGAGTTTGGAACGTTTACGGGGTTGCGAGTTCTAGACTTGTACTCAGGAACGGGCGCAATTGCGCTGGAATCACTCTCCCGAGGTGCGGCAATTGTTCATGCCGTCGAAAAAGATAGTGCAGCAGCACGTGCAATAGCCAAAAATTATGATGGAATAAAAAGCGCTCAATGCCCTGGACTTTTTCATCTTTACGAAATGAATGTTCATCGATTTCTACAGGATAAGCCAGCGCAGAGCTACCACTTCATTTATATCGATCCTCCGTACGATTTGCCCGATGTTGACATCATTGAGTCCTTAATTTTTATACGTGATGGTGGATTTATTGATACCCAAGGACTCATCGCAGTAGAGCGAAATAGTCGAGTGAAAGAATTATCGTGGCCCGAGGGAATCACTCCGATTCGCGAAAAAAACTATGGGCAAGCAACAATCTTTTATGGGGCTCCCACGCTTACAGATGCCGAGAATGGATAACAGCCAGAATCATTGCTAGCGTTTGCCTTATGAAGCGTGCAGTGTGCCCGGGTTCCTTTGATCCCATCACCTTCGGCCACCTCGACATCATCGAGCGTGCCAGCCTGCAATTCGATGAAGTCATCGTTGCAGTCTTTGTTAACCGAAATAAATCTGGACTTTTTTCCGTAGAAGAGCGCATTGACATGATTAGTGAAAATGTTCGCAAATACCCCAATGTTCGAGTTGATTCAGGTAGCGGATTGCTGGTCGAGTACTGCAAGAAGCAGGGTGTGCAGGCCATAGTAAAAGGATTACGTGCGGTCACTGACTTTGATTATGAGTTGCAAATGGCTCAGGTACACATTCAAGCTTCAGGGATTGAGACAATGTTTATGGCAACTTCACCTACACATTCGTTCTTATCATCTTCAATTGTGAAAGAGTTGGCACACTACGGAGGCGATGTATCTTCGATGGTGCCAGCAAATGTAAATTCCGCACTCAAAGCTCGAGCAGGAGAGACACGATGACTATGGATTCCATTGAAAAGCTCAACACTGCAATTGCAATGGTTGAGGAAGCACGCGGAGTCCCACTATCAGCATCGTGTGTAGTACATCGTGGTGAAATGCTTGAAATCCTAGAGGGTGCACGCGCGGTCCTACCTGCAGATTTCTCGCAAGCTGAAAGTATCCTGACGCAACGTGATCAGATCATTGACGAAGGTCGCAATAGCGCCGAGGCGATGATTGCAACGGCGCGTGAAGATGTGGCGCGTATGGTTGAGCAAACTTCAATTGTGCAAGCCGCACGTGATGAAGCAAAAAGAATTTTGGATGATGCTCGAGATCTTGCAGCACAAGAGCGGGAAGAAGTTGAGGCCTACATTGATGGACGATTGGCCACATTGGAGGTCATTCTCAACAAAACAATGGAGGCTGTTGCTCGTGGTCGAGAGAGACTCGAAGGCGCCAACGACAAAGATGTGCTCTCGCAACTCAATTCAGATAACTAGTTGAAATCTGAGTCCGCTACCGATGAAGAGCAATCCATTTATCCTCAACACTCATGATCTCCCACGACGCGCTGGAGAGATGAAAGAGTATGAATTAGATATAACTGCGGCCGAGCGCATTGGAGTACCTCTGATTGGCGTCCCGCAAGGCGACATCATTGAAGTCGATGTCAGAGTTGAATCTGTGACTGAAGGCGTTTTATTGAGTGCGGAAATTTATGTTGTTGCACATGGAGAATGTTCTCGATGCCTTGAACCGATAGAGCAGGTTATCGATCGAAAAATTCAAGAGCTCTATCGCTACGAACCCACCAATGAAAAAAGTCGTAAGAAAAAGCGTAGCGATGAAGATATCGACCTCGATATCGAGGATGAATTACAGATGGAGGGAGACCTCATGAATCTGGAGGCCCCCATCATTGACGCCATCATCTTGGCGCTGCCTGTAAATCCGCTATGCGATGAGGAGTGCATGGGCCTCTGTCCGGATTGTGGAGAAAAATGGGAGTCTCTACCAGATGACCATCGCCACGAAGTCGTAGATGCGCGTTGGGCAGGGCTCTCTTCCCTGCTAGAGAACCCAGCCGATTTTGGCAATCAAGAGAAATAAGCGATACTTAGGCCATAGAGATTGAGGGCCCATATTGGTCCTTGGAAGATTAAGGACGATTACCGTGCCAGTACCAAAGCGAAAGATGTCTCGTTCGAAGACACGTTCACGCCGCAGCATGTGGAAGACGACTGCTGCCGCCATCTCAACCTGCGCGCAGTGCCAGCAGCCAAAGCTCAACCACGTAGCCTGCCCAACCTGCGGCACCTACAACCGCCGTCAGGTTCTCGAGGTCTGATCTGTACTCAAAACTTCTTGAGCAATTAGGAGTCCAACTTTCTCCTGAACTGCTCGAGTTAGCTTTTACCCATAGGTCATTTGCCTACGAAACTGGCATCTCTACCACCAACGAACGCCTTGAATTTCTCGGTGATTCAGTTCTGGGGCTTGTTGTCACTGAAGAGCTCTATCGCAAATATCCAGACCTTGATGAAAGTCGACTATCGCCGCTTCGTTCTGGAATCGTTAATATGCGGGCGCTCGCCGATATCGCGCGATCACTGGAATTGGGCCAATACATCCGGTTAGGCAAAGGCGAAGAAGTTACCAATGGCAGGGATAAGAATTCACTTCTAGCCGATGCGCTAGAAGCGCTGATTGGTGCTATCTATCTGGAATCTGGTTTTGCTAAAACCTCCATTGTTGTCAGCCACTTAATTAAAGAGACCCTTGAGAATGCAATGGCTAAAGGCGCCGGCCTTGATGGAAAAACTGCGCTACAAGAATTGGTTGCTTCCCTTGGAAAGGGAACGCTCGAATACCAGGTTTCAGAGACTGGTCCAGATCATGACAAGAGTTTTACTGCTCTTGCTGTTGTCGGTGGAGTCGAGATTGCACAAGGTTCTGGAAAGAGTAAACGAGAAGCGGAGCAATCTGCAGCCCGAGCTGCATTTGAAATTTTGCGTTCTGAAATCGAGTAAACCCTCAAGTTCAACTTGATACGAGTCGCTTTTATACCAATGGCGTACCTACCGATAGGTTTGGGCGCGTGTACTTGAAGTCGCTCACTCTGAAGGGATTTAAATCCTTCGCATCTGCGACCACGCTTCGTCTTGAGCCCGGCATCACCTGCGTCGTTGGACCCAATGGTTCGGGCAAATCAAATGTGGTTGATGCCCTTACCTGGGTGATGGGTGAACAAGGCGCTAAATCACTTCGCGGTGGCAAGATGGAAGATGTCATCTTCGCTGGAACTTCAGGACGAGCTCCCTTGGGACGCGCAGAGGTTGCGCTCACAATCGATAACACTGACGGCGCGCTTCCTATTGATTACACCGAAGTTACCATCTCGCGCATTCTCTTTCGTAATGGCCAAAGTGAGTACCAAATTAACGGTGAAGCATCTCGGCTCTTAGATATTCAGGAGTTACTGAGCGATTCTGGTATCGGACGCGAAATGCACGTCATCGTTGGTCAAGGCCAGCTTGATGCGATCTTGATGGCAACGCCAGAAGAACGGCGCGGATTTATTGAGGAAGCTGCCGGAGTTCTCAAACACCGTAAGCGTAAAGAGAAAGCCATCCGCAAATTAGATTCGATGCAGGCAAATTTGGCGCGAGTCAATGACCTCACAGTCGAGTTGCGAAGACAACTACGACCGCTTGGAAAGCAAGCAGAAGTTGCGAAGAAAGCGGCCACAATCCAAGCTGACTTGCGCGATGCAAAATTACGTCTGCTCGCCGATGATTTCATTTCGCTCTCCAAGACTCTTGATGCAGAAGTGGCAGATGAAAATGCCTTACGTGAGCGAAGAGGGGCTGTTGAGGTTGAATTAGAGAGCGTCAGACGGCGCGAAGAAGAACTCGATGCGCAATCTGCCTTTGAGAGCCCCTTGCTCATTCAAGCGCAAGAAAATTTCTATTCGCTAAGCGCGCTTCGTGAAAAGTTCCGTGGCACGCAATCTCTTGCACAAGAGCGTTCACGATTTCTGGCTGAAGAAGCCGAAGAAGCGCGTAGCGCAGGTAGAGACCCAGAGCTGCTCGATGAAGAGGCTGCCCAATTAAGAGCGCAAGAGGCACAACTACGAGCAGATGTTGCAACAGCTCATAACGAATTAGCTTCTTCGAGTAGCGCGCTTGTCGCAGCCGAGGCAGCGCTGAAGGCCGAAGAAGACACCATTGCTGCCGCACTTCGCGCAATTGCAGATCAAAGAGAGGGCACAGCACGTCAAGAAGGTCACATCAAATCTTTGGCTGCCCGCCTTGAAGCAATTACAGAAGAAATTTCGCGATTAATCGCAGCGCGTGATGAAGCGCAGAGCAGAGTTGATAGCGCTCAACGAGACTATGCTCAATTTGAGTTAGAAATTGCAAATGCTGATGCCGGCGAACTCGGTCTGGATTCCCATTACGAAGCTGCAAAAAAGTCGCTCGATGAAGCTAAAAGAGTACATACGGAGTTAGTCGAAGCCGAACGTGCAGCAGACCGACAACGCAACTCAATAGAGTCAAAACTAGAAGCGTTGAAGTTGACATCTCATTCTCGCGATGGCGCTTCCGCACTTCTCTCTAATTCTCGCGGTCTTTCAGTACTTGGATCAATAGCATCACTGATCGAAATCGATAAAGGCTGGGAAGCAGCCGTAGCGGCTGCCCTCGGACAATTGGCTGATGCGATCGTGGTTCGCGATCTCTCTTCTGCTGTCGATGCTCTCACGATCTTGCGCAATGAAAATCTCGGCCAAGCAGATGTGCTTATCAATCAGGCCGCTAGAAATTCTCAGCCCCCGACCCCAGCGGGACTTACTTCGATCATGAGCCACGTGAGATCTGCGCAAATCTCAGATGTGCTGACCAATGTTCTGGGTCACGTGGTTATTGCTGAAAGTCCTCGAGCAGCTGCCACTGTATTGGAGCAGAACCCAGAAATTACCGTGGTAACTCGCGATGGTGACATCTTTACCGCACAACGTGCACGTGGTGGCTCAGCATCCAAAAATTCTCTCATTGAAGTGCAATCTCTTATTTCAGATTTGTCGCACCAACTTGAAGAAATAACCCACAACTGTGATCGCTTAAAATTTGAAATAGCCGCAGCAGCCACAGATTTAGATTCCAAACAGAGCGCCTTTGATGCAGCCTTGGCAAAGCTCAATGAATCAGATGCGCACATTGCCGCGCTCACAGAGCAACTGGCGGTGTCAGGGCAGAATGCAAAATCAGCATCTGCCGAAGTAGAGCGACTCACTACGGCCATTAATGAAGCTAGCGCTGCAAAATCGCGCGATGAAAATGAGCTCTCAATCGCAACTAATCAGTTGCAACAGCATGGAGATATTGCTGAGCCAGATCACTCCCGCGCCGAAAACTTGCGCAATCTCGTTTCGAGCGCCCGAACAGCCGAGGTGGAAGCTCGCTTAGCAGTTCGCACTTCCGAGGAGCGAGTTACATCAATCGCTGCACGTGCGCAGGCGCTTGAGGATTCCGCCCAAGCCGAGCGAGAAGCCTCTGAGCGAGCAGTATCAAGACGAGGCGCACGTGCGCGTGGTGCAATTATTTCTCAGGCGATTGCGGAGGCGGCCTATGAGGCGCTTATACATATTGAGAGATCTATCGCTAAAGCCGCTACTGAACGAGGCCGTCTGGAATCAAATCGCACGGAGCGAGAAGGTGAAACGTTAACTGTTCGTGCACGTAACCGCGAGCTCACTCAAGAGTTAGATCAATTAACTTCTAGCGTGCATCGCGATGAAATTGCTCGTGCAGAACAGAGAATGCGCGTTGAAGCTCTTCAGACTAAGGCTGTGGAAGAGCTCGGAATTGATATCCCAACTCTTGTCGGTGAATACGGCCCAGATAAGGATGTTCCAACTTTCATCGAAACTGAATCTGGTGAAATAGTTGCAACCGAGTTGATTCCATATCGCCGCGATCAGCAAGAAAAACGTTTAGCCGCAGCAGAGCGATCACTTACTCTCCTGGGAAAGATCAACCCGTTGGCGCTCGAGGAATACAGCGCACTTGAAGAGCGACTGAAATTTTTAGCAGAGCAATTAGAAGATATGAAACGCACCAAGAAAGATTTGCTCGATATCATCAAAGAGGTTGATGATCGAGTGCAGCAGATCTTTATGGAAGCCTACGAAGATGTGGCAGAGCACTTCAAAGATATCTTCGCGCGGCTCTTTCCAGGTGGAGAAGGAAGGCTGATTCTTACCAATCCAGATGACCTGCTCAACACTGGTGTTGATGTTGAAGCTCGTCCTCCTGGAAAACGAATAAAGCGGCTTTCGCTCTTGTCAGGTGGAGAGAAATCTCTGACTGCTGTGGCTATGTTGGTTGCAATATTTAAATCTCGCCCTAGCCCCTTCTATGTTCTCGATGAAGTAGAAGCTGCCCTTGATGATGTTAATTTAGGTCGATTGCTCACAATTCTAGAAGAACTCCGCGAGAGCTCTCAGCTCATTGTTATTACCCACCAGAAACGCACGATGGAGATTGCCGATGCGCTCTATGGCGTTACTATGCGTGGAGATGGCGTTACTGAAGTGATCTCACAACGTTTACGTGAATCTGAAACTGCCTAGCCTTTCGATTCACCATGGGTCTTTTCAATCGGTTCATCGCCAAAGTTCGTGGCGTTTCAAGCGCATCTGCGCTGGATTGGAATGAGATTGAATCAGAGTTGCTCGCCTCTGATCTAGGTCCTTCACTTGTTAGTGAGCTCGTCGAATCCGCCAAGAAGATGCGGGGAGATGACGCTGAAGCGGCAATCAAAGAAATTCTCAGATCTAAACTCTCACAGCGCGATCGCGCGCTCTTTCAAGGCAGCGGTCAAAAAGTCATCATGGTTGTCGGGGTAAATGGCACCGGTAAGACCACAACCGTTGCAAAATTGGCCGCGTTACTGAAATCTTCTGGAAAGACAGTTCTTTTGGGCGCGGCAGATACTTTTCGTGCTGCAGCCGTTGCACAGTTGCAAACGTGGGGAGATCGGATCAACGTCGAAGTAGTTAGCGGGCGAGAAGGTGCAGAGCCAGCCGCAGTTGCATTCGATAGCGCAAAGCGCGCTCTTGACGAAGAAAGTGATTACCTGATTATCGATACAGCGGGACGTCTGCATAACAAAAATGATTTGATGAATGAACTTAGCAAAGTTAAACGCGTCATAGAAAAAGTACTTCCTGTTGCCGAAGTGCTTTTAGTGATTGATGGAACCACTGGGCAGAATGGCTTAGCGCAAGCAAAAATATTTAGTGAAGCGGTATCTGTCACAGGAATTATTGTGACAAAGCTCGACGGTAGCGCTCGGGGCGGGATCGCGTTAGCGATAGAGAGCGCACTTGATATCCCCATCAAATTTATCGGTACAGGGGAGGGGCAGGACGATTTTGCCTTCTTCGAACCTGATAGATATATCGAAGGGCTACTTACCTAGTCCCGCTGTAACTCTCCTGTAACAATGCCAGCCCTTTTGTGACCATTTCTTAACCTGCTATGCCATCGGTTGTAACCGCCTTGGAGCACCTTTAGCCCATCTCAACGGCGAGTTCTGCATTGAAGTGGAAATGGAATAACTATGGAAGAGATAGTTCTCAACGGCGGCGATACCGCCTGGATGTTGGCGAGCACAGCGCTCGTTCTCTTGATGACCCCCGGTTTGGCTTTCTTCTACGGAGGAATGGTGAGAACTAAGAGCGTTCTCAACATGATGATGATGTCGATGGTAACTATTGGCATCGTCAGCGTTCTCTGGGTGATCTACGGTTTTGAAATTGCTTTTGGGCATAAGGCAGATTCACCTTGGTACGGCGGAATCGGATTGAGCGGTTTAGGAAGCTCAGTTAATGAATTTGCCAATAACGGTGGAATTTATCCAATTCCACTTCTAGTTTTCGCAGCATTTCAGTTGATGTTTGCGATTATCACACCTGCTCTTATCTCAGGAGCAATCGCAGATCGCGCGAAGTTTTCAGCATGGGCAATTTTTGTTGCGCTCTGGTCAACCCTTGTCTACTTCCCTGTAGCACACTGGGTATTTGCCTTCGGGAATAAAGTTGGCGATGCAGTTACCGGCGTTGGCTACCTGGCAGGTAAGGGAGTTCAAGATTTCGCTGGCGGAACCGCAGTACACATCAACGCCGGCGCAGCTGGCTTAGCGTTAGCCATTATTTTGGGTAAGCGCATTGGCTGGAGAAAAGAATCAATGCGTCCACACTCATTACCTCTCGTAATGTTAGGTGCAGGGTTGCTCTGGTTCGGTTGGTTCGGATTCAACGCCGGTTCATCACTTGCTGCTAATGGCATCGCCGGTCTGGCCTTTATCAATACACAAGTTGCAACAGCTGGCGCAGTCTTAGGTTGGCTCTTGGTTGAAAAGGTCAGAAATGGCCATGCCACATCTCTCGGAGCTGCATCCGGTGCTGTTTCAGGTTTGGTGGCAATTACTCCTGCATGCGCATTCGTTGCTCCATGGGCTGCAGTAGTCATCGGATTTATCGCTGGAATTCTCTGCTCTCTTGCGGTGAGCCTCAAATATAAGTTTGGGTTTGATGACTCACTCGACGTCGTAGGCGTACACCTCGTTGGCGGTATCTGGGGATCACTCTCCATTGGATTCTTCGGTGCAAGCGCTGTCAACAGTATTGGACTCGATGGCATCTTGTATGGGGGCGGAACAGCGCTGTTGGGCAAGCAGCTCCTCGGAGTAGGTGTTGTCGCTGCTTATTCATTTATTGCAACGCTCATTATTGGTTTTGCAATCGAAAAGACAATTGGCTTCCGCGTCTCACGTGAAGTTGAAATCGAAGGCATTGACTTGAAGGAGCATGCCGAATCTGCATATGAAATGGCTAACTCATCACGTGGAGGTGGATCACTATGAAGCTCATTACCGCAATTCTCAAACCATTTAAGTTAGATGATGTGAAAGATGCACTCCAAGCGGCTGGAATTACTGGCATGACAGTCTCGGAGGCGAGCGGATTTGGACGTCAAAGAGGACACACTGAGGTCTACCGCGGCGCCGAATACACAGTTGATTTAGTACCAAAAGTTCGCCTAGAGGTACTAGTTGACGATAAAGACGCAGCATCTGTTGTCGATGTCATCGTCAAGGCAGCATCAACTGGATCTATAGGGGATGGAAAAGTTTGGACGACGCCAGTAGATCAAGTAATTCGCGTTCGTACCGGCGAGAAGGGTCCAGACGCGATTTAAGTAGGGATGTCTACATAAATAGGATTGGCGCCATGGGAACTCGAGAAAGACGTCAGCGATCAAACGAAGCTGATCGACTTCTTTCCAAGCTTTTCCAAGAAAGTGGCGCAGATCCACTCGAGGTAGCTATCGCCGCGGTCGGAGGTTTCGGCCGCGGCGAACTATCTCCGGGCTCTGATTTAGATATCGTCATTATTCACTCCGGGTCATACGAGGCAAGGACGTTATCTGACTTAGTCAATAAGATCTTGTACCCCTTGTGGGATGAGAAGATATCTGGAAGATCCTTAAAAATAGATCATGCAGTCCGCACTCGCTCGGAAATGCGAGAAATTGCCGAAAGAGACTTGAAGGTGGCACTGGGACTTCTTGATATTCGACTTGTATGCGGCAACGCCGATTTGGTTGCTGCTATTCAGTTGGATGCAATTGATTCTTGGCGCAAGAACTCAAGGCAATGGTTGCCAGAGTTACAAGGATCCTTACTCGATCGCCATCAACGTTCTGGAGAGTTGGCTTATCTGCTTGAGCCCGATATCAAAGAAGCTCGTGGCGGACTTCGCGACATCACAGCTTTGCGCGCTATAGAACGGGCACAGCGTGTAAATGTCCCGATTGAAAAAATTAGTTTTGCTGAGTCACTTCTAGCAAATGTGCGTGAAGCGCTCCATATCGTAAGCGGTCGCGATAAAGATAAGTTGTACTTTCAGGAACAGGATAAAGTTGCTGAGTATTTGGGCTACCGTGACGCAGATCAATTAATGGGCGATATCGCACAGGCGGCACGTTCTGTTGACTACGTTCTGGATACGACGTGGTACCGGTTGGCACATCGAGGACGAGATGGTTCGGGACGATTTCTTAAGCGCATACGTTCCACAACACTCTCACGCGATATAGCGGTATCACATAGAGAGGTGACCATCAGCCCTGATGTTGATTTTTCACTTGATCCAGTAATCGGTTTGCGTGCAGCAGCATCAGCTGCTCAACTCGGTCTTCCAATATCTATGGAGTCTCTGACTCGTCTTGGCCAAGCGCTCAGTAAAGGCGAGGGAAAACTGTCCCAGCCTTGGCCACGGCAAGCGCGTGAAAACCTCATTTCGCTGATTGGAGCAGGTTCAGCGATGGTGCAGATTTTCGAGTCGCTTGACCAAGAAGAGATTATTTTTCACTGGATTCCGGAATGGAAGAGCGTACGTTCATTGCCACAACGGAATGTTCTTCATCGCCATACGGTTGATCGACATATGGTCGAGACAGCGGTTCACGCTGCAAGGCTTACACGTCAGGTGCACCGCCCAGATCTACTTCTTTTTAGTGCGCTCTTTCACGATATTGGAAAAGGCACGGATGAAGATCACTCTGAACGAGGAGCGCTCCTTATATCCCCGCTGGCAGCGCGCATTGGATTTCCTCCAGAAGATATTGCAACGATCCAAACTTTGATTAGACACCATCTTCTCCTTTCAGCGACTGCGACAAGACGCGATCTTGATGATCCTGCAACGATTGCTTCGGTTGTGGATGTAATTCCAGATCTGCAAACCCTTGAACTCTTACATGCTCTGAGTATTGCCGATGGTGAAGCCACAGGACGCGCGGCTTGGACTGATTGGAAAGCTGCACTCGTATCTGAACTGGTAGATAAGGTGAAGACCGCTCTTACAAACAACACAATTGCGCAACAACCAGAACTCACAATAGAACAGCGTGAAAAGGCTGACAACGGTGAATTGGCTGTAACTATTGATGATCGAGGCAACCTCTACGCAATTGAGATTGTAGTAAGCGACAAGCCGGGCTTGCTTTCGACTGTTGCCGGCGTTCTCAACCTGCTGAGATTGGATGTGCGCTCGGCGAGAACCAAATCACATGGCAGTTCTGCGGTAATGGAGTGGATTGTCATACCCGATCCTCATGCTCCGATGCTCACTGAAAAAATTCTCCATCGTGAATTGATAGATGCCATTGCAAGCGAGAGTTCTTTGGCGCAGAGAATTGAAGAGCGGATAGCGGCCTATGCACAGCTACCAACAATTCCCGTGCCCGCTCCGGTTGTTGAAACATTTCTAGACGCTGCAACTGATGCAACAATCGTTGAAGTACGCAGCCACGATAGACCTGCTCTGCTTTTTGGTATCGGTGACACGATTACAAAGAGCAATATAGATATTCGTTCGGCGATCGTGACGACTCTCGGCGCCGAAGCAATCGACACCTTATATGTCACTGAAATCAACGGTGGCCCACTTACGCCGGAGCGGGCTCATGAAGTGGCAGAGAGATTGCGCTCATACCTGAAGTAGACTGCGCGTCTTATGTTCGAATCACTATCCAGTAAATTCGCCGGTGCGCTAGGGGCGCTTCGTTCTCGAGGAAAAATTTCCGAGAAGGATATTGATGCAACTACTGTTGATATTCGAACCGCCCTTCTTGAAGCGGATGTGGCGCTGGAAGTAGTTGAAGATTTCACCAATAAGGTTCGAGATAAATCTTTAGCGCTACTTGGTACTTTTCAAGCTGGCACCAACCAAGCGCAAGCTATTTTTCAGGTGGTCAATCAAGAACTCACAGAAATCCTCGGTGGAGGATCCCGGCGTATTCGCTTTGCAAAGAATCCTCCGACAGTGATTATGTTGGCTGGTTTGCAAGGTGCAGGTAAGACCACCCTTGCCGCCAAACTTGCGAAGTTCTACAAAGATCAAGGCGAGACTCCGATCTTAATTGCTTCCGATTTGCAGAGACCTAATGCTGTAAATCAATTACAAGTTGTAGGGCAATCAGTGGGAGTTCCAGTCTTTGCCCCCGAACCAGGCAATGGCGTGGGAAATCCTGTGAAAGTCGCCCAAGATGGAGTGAAGTTTGCAGCCACAAAGCTTCACAGCCTGGTGATAGTTGATACTGCAGGCCGCCTTGGTGTCGACCAGGAGTTAATGCAAGAGGCAGTTTCAATACGCGATGCGATATCACCGCAAGAAGTACTTTTTGTAGTTGATGCAATGATTGGACAGGATGCGGTTCGTACTGCAAAAGCCTTTCAAGCTGGTGTTGGTTTTGACGGAGTAGTTCTGACGAAACTTGATGGAGATGCACGAGGGGGAGCCGCTCTATCTATTGCCTCTCTCACTGGTAAACCAATTATGTTTGCATCTACCGGAGAAAAGATTTCCGATTTTGATATTTTTTATCCAGAGCGAATGGCTTCGCGAATTCTGGGAATGGGAGACGTTGCCACATTAGCTGAACAGGCAAAAAAAGCCTTTGATGGCGACTCCGCTAAGAAACTCGAAGATAAGTTTGCTGCCGGAGAAGATTTCACTCTTGATGATTTCCTAGAGCAACTCGAGGCTATGTCAAAGATGGGCTCTATGAGCAAGCTGCTAGGAATGTTGCCTGGTGCAGGGGCAATGAAGAAGCAGATTGAGAATTTCGACGAATCAGAAATCACTAGGACTAAGTCCATTGTGCAGTCGATGACTCCGCTCGAACGTAGAGATCTTAAAGTTCTTAATGGCTCACGGCGTGCGCGTATTGCACTCGGGTCGGGTCGAAAAGTTTCTGACGTCAATGCGCTCGTCGACAAATTCACAGCTGCCCAGAAGATGATGAAGCAGATGCGAAGCGGCGGGGGGCTACCTCCGGGGGTTGCTATGCCTGCTGGAATGGCGGGGCTGCCACCCAAGAAGGCCACACCCGTTCAGAAGAAGAAATCAAGGTCGGGAAATCCTGCTAAACGAGCGCTGGAGAACGGCTAGTAGGTAGCCAATTTCCGGATTACCTTTGTAACTGGCAAGATTAGCCTCCTGTTACAGGGCCCTCTACCCCCGTAACAATCCAATCCACAGTTGGACCACATTGCTACGCACCCCGCTGTAGCAGATGCGGATCGACACACTTTTTAGGAGCACTACTTCTTTGTCTACAAAAATTCGTTTAATGCGCATGGGAAAAATTCGTACCCCGTACTTCCGCATCGTTGTTACAGATTCCCGTAAGGCGCGCAATGGTCTCTCTATCGAAGAGATTGGTCGCTATGTTCCGGGTCAAGATCCATCTATCATCGAGGTTAATTCAGAGCGTGCGCTCTATTGGCTCGGAGTAGGTGCGCAACCTTCAGAGGCTGTAGAGGCTCTGCTTAAGGTGACCGGTGATTGGCAGAAGCACAAAGGTCTTCCCGGTACAGAAGGAACTTTAAAAGTTGCTGCTCCAAAGCCTGCAAAGAGCGTTGCATATGAGGCAGCGGTGAAGGCTGCAGCCGCAGAACCTGCAGAGGGTGCAACAACGCTCAAGAAGAAGGCGCAAGAGAAGTTGGCAGCGAAGGCAAATCCTGTCTCTGAGCCAGTAGCGGTCTCAACTGAGACACCTGCTGTTACAGAACAAATTACTGAAGACACAACTTCAGCTGGAACCTCGGACGAAGCAAGCTCTGTTGCAACTCCGGACACAGAGGCAACGCCAGAAGCGGTGACAGAGTAATAATGATTGATGAAGCTCTCGAGCATCTCGTAAAGGGAATCGTTGATAACCCTGACGATGTCAATGTTAAGGAGAAAACGCATCGACGTGGCACAACGCTCGAAGTACGCGTTAATCCTGAGGATATCGGCAAGGTAATCGGTCGCAATGGTCGTACCGCCAAAGCGCTTCGCACAGTTGTGAGCGCTCTGGCTGGTCGCACTGTTCGTGTCGATCTCATCGATACCGACGAGGTTCGCTAACTCATCTTTAACCCATGAAATTAAACGTGGGCCGCATCGGTAAAGCTCACGGAATTTTAGGTGAAGCGACTATTGAAGTACGTACCGATGAAGCTGAAAATCGCTTTGCTATTGGCGCCGTTCTGCAAACACAGAGCCACGGTTTACTGACTGTGGCTTCAGCGCGAGTTCATAACGGCATCCTTCTTCTCGCCTTTGAAGGCATCGATGATCGCAACGGGATTGAAGCGCTGCGAGATGAGCTGCTATTTGCAGATGTAGATATTGATGCTCCTGGATTAGACGAAGATGATTATCACGTTCTACAACTCATCGGTTGTAAAGCTTTTTTAATTGATGGTGATGAATATGGCGAAGTCACAGAAGTGCTTAATCTGCCTGGGCAAGATGTACTGGTAATTAAGACCGAAACAGGTGAATCTCTCATCCCTTTTGTCAGGCAGTTAGTACCTATAGTGGATGTGAAAGCGCGCCGCATGACAGTTGTCCCACCTGAAATAGAAGGAGAGATGAGATGAAAATAGATGTCATCTCTATATTTCCGGAGTATCTGGCACCACTCAACCTTTCACTCTTGGGAAAGGCGCAAAGTGCGGGACTTGTGAACATCAACGTTCATAATCTGCGGGATTTCACCCACGATAGCCACAACACTGTAGATGACACCCCATATGGTGGTGGCGCCGGGATGGTGATGCTTGCGGAAGTTTGGGCGAAGGCAATCGACTCGGTAATTTCTGATGACAGTGACCTCATTATTCTCACACCTGCTGGAAAGAAATTCACTCAAAAAGTTGCCGAGAATTTTTCACAATCTACTCACTTGATTTTCGCGTGTGGCCGCTATGAAGGAATAGATGATCGAGTACGTCAGTACTATTCACAAGCTGCCTTCCAGTCCCGAAACATCCGAGTCCACGAAGCTTCAATTGGCGATTATGTGTTGAGTGGTGGCGAAGTTGCAGCGATGGTGATGATCGAAGCCATTACTAGACTCATTCCCGGTGTCCTCGGTAATCCGGATTCACTCACAGAAGAGTCGCATAACAGCGAGGGATATCTTGAATATCCAAATTTCACTAAACCTCAGGAGTGGCGCGGAATCTCAATTCCCGAGATTTTGCTCAGTGGTAACCACGCTGAAATTGCGAAATGGCGCACACAACAGGCTCAAAATCGCGCAAAAGATAATTTATAACTCGTAAGTAACAAACTTACTGCCGTACTGTTGAGTGCATGAGCGAAGAGTCGGCCCGTATTCAATCTCGATTGATTCGTGATCTTGAACCGGTCGTGGCCGTGGAGCTGGAACGCCATCTCTCGGTGCAGAAGAATTGGTATCCCCACGAATATGTGCCATGGTCTGAAGGTAGAGATTATGCAGGGCCGCTCAACGGAGATGCTTGGGAGGCGAAAGATTCACGCCTTACTCCAGTTGCTCAGGATTCACTAGTTCTAAATTTGCTCACCGAAGATAACTTGCCGAGTTATCACACAGAAATTGCAATTTCTATGGGTCGTGATGGCGCTTGGGGCAATTGGATTGAACGTTGGACTGCAGAAGAGGCGCGTCACTCCATAGTTATCCGCGACTATCTGATGGCAACTCGTGGCGTTGACCCTTACGAACTAGAAGATTTACGAATGGCTCACATGTCACTTGGCTACCAGACGCCTTATGAGAACGACATGCTCCACACCATCGCCTATGTATCTTTCCAAGAACTTGCTACGCGTATTTCACACCGAAACACCGGAAAGCTCTCTGATGATCCAATCGCCGAGGGAATGATGCAGCGAGTTGCCCTCGATGAAAATCTTCATATGCTCTTTTACAGAAATACGTTGGCAGCAGCCCTCGATATGGAGCCAAACGCTGCCATGCGAGCAATTACAGATGTTGTTACAAATTTTGATATGCCTGGTGCCAATATGCCTGGTTTTGGGCGCAAGGCTGTTCAGATTGCACTTGCTGGAATCTATGACCTACAGCAGCATCTCGATGATGTAGTAGCTCCCGTCCTTCGTGCCTGGAAAATATTTGAGCGAAATGATTTAACAGGTGAGGGACTTAAAGCCAGAGATGAGCTGAAAGTATTTATGGATCAGACGTATAAGGCTGCTGCAGTCTTTAACGATAAGCGCGAAGTCCATTTTGAGCGTCAAATAGCGCGTGGTATTGCACCAATTCGCATCACCAACTAATTCTCAAATAAGATGAGTCGTATGACTCGCACTTATCTCGTTGAAACCTACGGGTGTCAGATGAATGTGCATGACTCGGAGAGAATTGCGGGTTTGCTTGATGAAGCAGGTTATGTTCCTGTCGCTGAAGGCGCTCAAGCCGATATCGTCGTTTTTAACACTTGTGCCGTCCGTGAAAATGCTGATAATAAACTTTACGGAAATCTCAGCTTTCTAGCCCCTATTAAAAAGAAGAACCCCAGCATGCAAATAGCCGTCGGTGGGTGTTTAGCGCAAAAAGATCAATCGATAATCCTTAAGAAAGCACCATATGTTGATGTGGTCTTTGGAACACATAACGTAGGTTCTCTCCCAATTCTGCTCGAGCGCGCTCGAATAGAAGAGGAGGCTCAGATAGAAATTCTCGAATCCTTGGAGCATTTCCCATCTACCTTGCCAGCGCGAAGATTTTCGGCATTCACCTCTTGGGTTTCCATCTCTGTGGGTTGCAATAACACCTGCACATTTTGCATAGTTCCAACTTTGCGCGGTGTTGAAAAAGATCGTAAACCTGAGGACATCCTGACCGAGATGCGCGCTTTGGTGGATCAAGGTGTCATCGAGATCACGCTTCTTGGTCAAAATGTGAATGCTTATGGGGTTGAATTTGGTGACCGAGGAGCATTTGCCACACTATTACGCGAAGCAGGGAAAATTGAGGGGTTAGAGCGAGTTAGATTTATGTCACCCCATCCGCGTGACTTTACCGACGATGTCATAGAAGCAATGGCGCAGACAAAAAATGTGATGCCTCATTTACACATGCCCCTGCAATCAGGTTCTGATGCGATTTTGCAGAGTATGCGTCGTTCATATCGCACAGATAAGTATTTAGGAATTTTGGAACGAGTCCGTTCAGCTATGCCTGAAGCGATGATTACAACAGATATCATCGTTGGGTTTCCGGGTGAAACAGAGAGCGATTTTCAAGCAACTCTTGATCTGACAACTCAAGCGCAATTCGCCGCTGCCTATACCTATAAGTACTCAATTCGCCCCGGTACGCCGGCTGGAGCTATGGCAAATCAAGTTGCCGAGGAAATTGTTGCCGATAGATACACTCGTTTGCACGAACACCAGCAGAAGATTTCTCTAGCCGTCAACCAGAGATCGATCGGCTCAACACACCTCGCACTTGTCTCTGAAGTTGAAGGACGTCGTGATGAAGTACAGGCGAGAATGACTGGCAAGACTGAAGATTTTCGCTTGGTCCACTTTGGCGCGGATACACAAGCCAGACCTGGTGACTTTGTTAAAGTGGTAATCACTGATGCTTCTGCACATTATTTGTTGGCTGATGCCATATCGGTGCACCCAACTCGAGGGGGAGATGCGCACTTTGCTCGAACTGCGCCCGCGTCAACTACTTTAGGAATGCCAAAAGTACGCGCTTAATATGAGCAAAGTTATTGTCATCTGCGGGGCCACGGCGACAGGCAAGAGCGATATCGCACTCGATATCGCAGAACATATTGGCGCCGAGATTATTAACGCTGATTCGATGCAGCTTTATCGAGGGATGGATATCGGAACTGCCAAAGTAAAAGTTTCCGAAAGAAGAGGAATCGTCCACCACATGCTCGATGTCCTGGCAGTCACTGAGGATTCGACAGTAGCTTGGTATCAAGAACGTGCTCGCAATCTCATTACAGAGATTCACGGTCGAGGTCTTAGCGCAGTTATTGTCGGCGGGACAGGCCTTTATATAAAAGCCATTCTTGATGATTTAAATTTTCCAGATACCGACCCAGAGGTAAGAGCAAGCCTTGAGCGAGAGGCAGAAGAATTCGGTAGCGCTCGTCTCTTCGAACGGCTTCAAGAACTGGATCCTGCGGCAGCGTTGGCAATTGATCGAGCGAATGTTCGCAGGATTATTAGAGCCTTAGAGGTAATCGAAATTACAGGTCAGCCTTTTACTGCAAACTTACCTCGCGAAGATAGCTCCCGATATCCAGATGCCATGCAGTTTGGGTTGGTGATGGACCGCGAACACTTACGAGAGCGGATAGATCAACGAGTTGATCGAATGTGGGATGAAGGTTTCATCGACGAAGTGGACTCTCTCATCGAGCAAGGTATTCGCTCTGGAACAACTGCGCAGCGAGCACTTGGTTATGCACAGATTCTGGCGATGCGTGGCGGGTTAATGTCAGAGGAAGAGGCAAAGGAAGAGACTAAGCGAGCCAGTCGCCAATATGCTCGCCGTCAGGAGACCTGGTTTTCTCGAGATCGCAGAATTCAGTGGGTAGCCACGCATCAACCACGTCTTGCCACCATACTGGAAAAGATAAACTCCTAACCTGATGAATTCGCCAATAATCGCCACATATGGCCATGGAACCGAAAATGACTTCGTAATCGTCTTTGACCCTGATTCGCAATTAATTGTCACACCTGCGCAGATAGCCTCAATGTGCGATAGAAAAACTGGAATTGGCGCTGATGGATTTATACGTATTACCAAGCCAGATGGCAGATGGTTTATGGATTATCACAATGCAGATGGATCCACTGCACAAATGTGCGGAAATGGAATCCGAGTCATGGCTCGCTACCTAGTTGTACGGGGACATCAACCTGAGGGAATTTTCGCCATCAATACTCGAGCTGGAATAAAGCACTTGCGCGTTCCACTCGAGGGGGACATTTCTGTGAATATGGGACAAGTAACCGATGAGATGGAGCAAGTGACAGTCACGCAGAATGGCAAGACTTGGAAAGGTTTTAATATCAACGTTGGTAATCCGCATGCAGTGGTTTTTGTTGAAAACCTTGATGAAGTTGGGTCGCTCGCTCAAGC